>Ga0067045_1028004_pt1 | contig 46677 bp, 49 predicted proteins | sample TerdegcTABiofilm_FD_59184 | JGI IMG/M metagenome (GOLD analysis project Ga0067045, IMG submission 59184) | Combined Assembly of (Gp0054472, Gp0054536) Wastewater bioreactor microbial communities from Singapore -Terephthalate degrading...
ACCCACGACCTGCTCATTACGAGTGAGCTGCTCTGCCACTGAGCTATGTCGGCAATGTTTAATTTATATAACATAAATGATTATCTTGCAAGAGCGAGTCAAAGATTCAATCTTTTTATCTACATCGTCATGTAATAACTTGTACAGTATTATAGCTTAATTAGGATATATTACTTGATATTTTGTGTCAATTTTTTATCCTATCTTACTAATACTATTGATAAAAAGATTCCAACACTGACATACACCAGAAAAAAGAAAAAATAAAAAATATACACATCTAACTATCTTGTATCATAATCAGGATTGAAAGCTGAAATTTATATGTTTTTTCATCCCCATTATTCAAAATGGGGGTAGGGGCGGTTTGTGAAAATTATTTTAAAAAATTGTTTACAAATAGAGAAAGAGTGTTATAATTAAAAAAATGTAGTAATATTTTAAATCTTAGGAGGTGTTTTATGTTTAAGGTTCAAAGAAATAGTAAGGGCTTTACACTAATTGAGTTGCTTATCGTTATCGCCATCATTGGTATCCTCGCTGCTATTGCAATCCCAGCCTATACAGGATACACAAAGAAATCCAAATTATCTGGGGTTGTAAATAGTATGGGTGCTGTTAAAAACGCTATGATTGCATACTACACAGAAAATGGTAGCACCACATTCCCAGCATGCGCAGACGCAGCCGCCATAAAAGCCACCTTTGGTGTAGAGCCTCAGACCCAGTATGCAACATATGCGACCGACACAAATGGTGTAATTACTGCTACATCGACAATCAGTGGCCTTGCTGGAACCCTCACCCTCACCCCTGACTGGACAACAGGTAGATGGACATGGGGTGGAACCCTCGATGCCTCTTACATACCTAAAAATTAACATAGTATAACTGCATACATTATGAGGGGGCTTTTTGGCCCCCTTTTTATTATCTTCATCTACTTTTTTTTGTCCTCCACTGTCGTTTTGTCTCCTTACCTATCAAAATCCCTTGACAAATTTTTTAGTAAATATATACTTTTAATATATATTTGAGGTTTCTAAAATGGATAAGGCTAAAATTTTTAAAAACGGACAAAGCCAGGCAGTCCGTCTGCCAAAAGAATATAGATTTGAAGGGAATCAGGTGTATATCAAAAAAATTGGAAACCTGGTAATTCTTATTCCGCATGAAAAATTCTGGGAGTCTTTTGTAGATGGCTTGAATAAATTCACTGAAGATTTTATGAACGCGAGAGAACAGCCTACGTTAGAATCAAGGGATAACCTATAATGGTTTTTATGCTCGATACGAATACATGTATTTATATAATCAAGAAAAAACCACAACATATTATCAACAAAATCCTTTCCTTAAAGATTTCTGACCTTGGGATCTCAGTCATTACACTTTCTGAACTTGAATATGGTGTTCAAAAAAGCAGTAATCCAATCAAGAATCAAAATGCTTTAATAGAATTTTTATCCCCAATAGAAATAGCAGCCTTTAATGAAGAAGCTGCAAGATATTATGGCGAGATTAGAACTAACCTTGAAAAAAATGGACAATTAATAGGGTCTATGGATATGCTTATTGCTGCTCATGCAAAAAGTCTATCTGTCAGGCTTGTAACAAATAATATAAAGGAATTTAAAAAAATACCAGGATTAATAATAGAAAACTGGGTCTCTTAGTAAGTTGAATTTAGGTAGTTGTGGGTTTTATTCTGCGGTAAGTTTTTATCCTACCCATAAATTTTCTGTGACATTTGTCATGGCATTATCTTAAATTATAGTTTATAAATATTAATTATGATGGGCATAATGGTGTTTATTTTTGGAGCCATTGTGGGGAGTTTTCTAAATGTATGCATCTACAGACTTCCCCGTAATAAATCTATTGTGGTGCCAAACTCTTTCTGCCCAAATTGTGAAAAGCCTATAAAATATTTCGATAATATCCCTATTTTAAGCTACATAATTTTACGGGGTAGATGCCGTAATTGTGGCTCAAGAATATCCATTAGATATCCCCTTGTAGAATTTATCACAGCGTTATTGTTTTTGTTGCTATATAAAATGACAGGTCTAAACATAGAGTTTGGTGTGATGATGTTTTTTTCCGCACTGCTTATTGTCATATCCTTTATAGACCTTGAATTTCAGATAATCCCTGATGTTTTAAGCCTCGGCGGTATGGCAGCAGGGCTGTTATTGTCTTTTTTAAGAAACAATCTTGGTTTTCTTGATGCCCTCCTGGGTGTGCTTTTGGGCGGTGGGGTGCTTTTTGTAATCGCCTATGGTTATAAATTGTTAAGAAAGATTGAGGGCATGGGAGGGGGTGATATAAAACTCATAGGTATGATCGGTGCATTCTGTGGCATAAAAGGTGCAATATTTAGCCTGATAGTGGGTTCATTGTTAGGGACTATTGTAGGTGTCCCGGCGATGTTGATAAGGGGTCATGGGGCAAGATATGCCATACCATTTGGGCCTTTTTTATCCCTTGCCACAATAATCTATGTTTTTTATGGTAAAATGTTAATAATAGTAGTTTTAAATTTATTAAGACCATAGTTTGCAAAAAGAGTTTGAAAGGGGGTTTTTTATGGATGAAATCAGCCTACCCTTAAGATATCTATTGGTATCCTTTATTATATTTTTTTTAATGCTTTTTGTTTCGGATATATCCTTTTCCCAGGATAATCTTAATCTAACAGGTATAATAAGGTCTGTTGATTCTGTATCTGGGATTGTGAGGATCGAGGTAATAAATGAGCGATGCAGGGGATTATGGAATTTTAAGTTCCCTGATTATGCAAAGGATGACCTTGACAATTCTATGGTGGGTAGGAGGGTGCAGTTTACCATAGACAGCCCTGTATGCGACCCCAAAAGGCTGCATAGTATAGTCCTCGAGAGGTAACAATGAAAGGTCATATATTAATCGTCTGTTTTGCTTTATTTATATTCTTTATTAACCCCACATCCTCACAGGCAGAGGGCATGGCAGATTACTGTCAGATGCCCTCATCCATCAGCACCCCTGTAGATCCTAATCTGCTTTTACTCATTGATACAAGCGGTAGCATGGGCTGGTGTGCATATTCATCAGCTACAAGCGGGACATGCGATAAGGGGACATATAACTCCTCAACAATCTATGAGGGATATTTTGACCCAACAAAATACTACCAGCCTGTTAGTCCATCTGATGGGGTGACATATTGCGATCCATCAACATCAAATTGTCTTTGGGTTGAGACAGCACCTACAGGTGTTCCCTGCACAAGGACATGCGCAAGCTGGAAATGTACATCAAATACCTGGGGATACGATTATTGTGATTCAAAAGGCACCCATGGATGTAGCTCGTCAAAATATGCCTGCTGCTCTTCATGGTCACTATCTGGGGATTGTGGTGTAAATTCAGGAAATTATCTAAATTATAAATACATGAGGAGGGTTGATATCTTAAGATGGGCATTGACGGGGGGTAGGCTTCAAAGCTGCAACAATTCCATTCAAACCTGTGACCCTGAGGTATATCCGAATAACCAGTTAACCTGCGATGTAGATGGTTGTATTTTAAAGGGTGACGACGGAACCCTGGTAAAGGCCCCCTGGGAGAGGATAACAGGCAATAATGGTGGTCTTTTATTTCAGCTCAAAAATTTCTCACCAAAACCACTGATAGGCGCCATGTTTTTTGATACCAATGGGGTTAACAGGACTGTCTATATAGGTGATTTTACTGGCTCTGCAAGCTACGATGGGGTAAACCCTTATAAAAACGTAATAACTGCTATAAACTTTGAGCCACCAGGGGGTGGAACACCTACAGGCCCTGCCATGTGGGATGCCCTAAATTATCTGGCACAGAAAGATGCCCAATATGGAGGGCCCCAGCCCCAAACAGGCTCTGGCAATGAATGGAAAAACCCAATGTATAGATGTTTTGATAAAAACAATGATGGAAACTGCCAGGGTAATGAATTTGAGCTTGTTCCCTGTGCCAAGAATTTTGTTCTCCTTTTATCAGATGGGCAGTGGAATACAGGCGGGTTGCCTGTGGCTACCTATTGCAAAATAGATAGTGCGGACATTGAATCGAAATCCCCAGACCCTGTGGTGCCAGCATATAAGATGCATAAGACAGGCTATACAAACCTGCCGACCAGTATTGCAAGCTATGTTGAGTCAGTATATGCGATTGGTCTATGGCTTGGTGGAACAGGGGAGAGGTCCTTAAAGAACGTAGCCATGTATGGCGCCTTTGACAGGAATAACACCTGGCCAGGTGGAACAAGTGGATATCCTTTAGGTGTATGTGGGCCTGTTGATGATTGCTGTAGCAGTTCTAATTGCGGTAAGGGAAGTTCATGCACCAACATACCCGCATCACATCCAGATTGGGATAAAAACAATGATGGTGTGCCTGATACCTTTTTCAAGGCAGATAGCGCAACAGAACTAAAAGAGCGGATCGCCAGTGCTGTCCTTGACATGCTTAGAAGGGTTTCAACAGGAAGCGCGGTCTCCATTCTTGCCTCAAGCGAGGGAAGCGGCGCCAATCTACTTCAGGCTGTTTATTTCCCAAGAAAAACCTTTGGCTCAACAGAGATAGATTGGATTGGAAAGGTTCACAACCTCTGGTATTTTGTGGATCCCTATCTGCAAAAGAGCAATATCAGAGAGGACACAGTGGAGGATAAAAAATTAGACCTTATAAGTGATTATATTGTAAATTTCTATTTTGATTCTACCTCCAATGAAACCCTTGTAAAACGATATCAGGACACTGATGGTGATGGCGCCCAGAATTCATACATAAACACAGTAAACATCGAGGATGTAAAAAATCTCTGGGAGGCAGGAAAGGTTTTGTGGTCGCGGAATTTATCTACATCGCCAAGAACTATATATACACAGCTAAGTGGTTCTTTTATTGATTTCTCATCAGGTAATGCCGCAACATTACAGTCAAGGCTAAATGTAGCCAGCCTTACCGAGGCACAGGACATAATCAACTATGTTCATGGCAATGATAAAAGCGGCTATAGGAATAGAACCGTATCTATTGACAGCACCACAGGAACCTGGAAATTAGGTGACATTGTAAATTCAACGCCACGGATACAATCATTTTCTCCTTTAAATTCATACCATCAGGCGCCGCCCGGTGGTTATAATGATAACACATATAATGAATTTATAAATCAAAGCAGCTACATCAACAGAGGCGCTGCCTATGTTGGGGCAAATGACGGGATGCTACATGCCTTTTATCTTGGAAATCTTAAACAAAACTGGTCAGGCAAGGGTCTGTATGAAAGGGGTAGATTAGAGGGCACTGATTTAGGAAAGGAGATATGGGCATTTATACCAAAAAATGCACTTCCATATCTTAAATACATGGCAGATGAGGACTACTGTCATCTATATTATGTAGATTCTTCCACATTTCTTGTTGATGCCAGTATAAATGGTAATGCAGATGATACAAAGACTACAGACAGCAATAGCTGGAAAACTATCCTTATAGGTGGCATGGGTTTTGGGGGTGCCACAAGAAACTATGGGACATCATGCGCTGACTGCGTTAAAACCCCTGTCTCCGATATAGGGTATTCCTCATATTTTGCCATAGATGTTACAGACCCTAATAACCCTGTGTTTTTATGGGAATTTTCTCACCCTGAGCTCGGGATGTCTACCTCGGGTCCTGCTATCATAAGAATTGGTGATTATTCAAAGAATGGGAAATGGTATGTTGTATTTGCATCAGGCCCAACAGGACCAATCAATACGGCATATCGTCAGTTTTTAGGTAGATCTGACCAGCAGTTAAGGGTATTTGTCCTTGATTTAAAAACAGGAAATCTATTAAGGAAGATAGACACAGGTATAACGTATGCCTTTGGTAGCTCTATTATAAACTCCGCCCTTGATATAGATAAAGGGAATTCAGGTTCCTCTGGTTCTTACAAAGATGATGTTATCTATATTGGGTACACAAAATGTGCAGATTCACCGTGCACCACAAGCTCAACGTGGACAAAGGGAGGGGTGGTAAGGCTATTAACAAAGGAGAGTGATAATCCAGGCAATTGGGTTGTGAACACTGTTATTGATAGTATAGGGCCTGTTACTGCAGCCGTAACCAAACTACAGGATAGAAATAATGGCAAATTGTGGCTCTATTTTGGCACAGGTAGATATTTTTACAAAATGGGGACAAGCATGGATGACCCTGGAAACACAGCTGATACAACCACAATTCGGCGTATATATGGGTTAAAAGAGCCCTGTTATTCATCATCAAACACATTAGATACCTCATGCTCTCTATCGGTTACCGAGGCTAATCTAAAAGACCAGACAACCAGTCCCTCTTCTACCCTTGATTCAGTGTATTCAGGTTGGTATATAAATCTTGATACCCCTGGGACATCCACCTTACAGGAAAGGGTGATTACCGACCCCCTTGCGGTATTTAGCGGGGTAGTATTTTTTACTACCTTTAAGCCATCTGCTGATATCTGTGCAGTAGGTGGGAATACATACATCTGGGCAGTGGATTACAAGACCGGTGGCGGTGCAACAGGCTTGTTAGGGAAGGGTCTTCTCCAGGTATCAACAGGCGAGATAAAAGAATTACAGTTAGGTTCGGCTTTTTCTGAGAAGGAGGGCAGGAGAACAGCGGCAATCACAGGTATGCCGCCAAGGGGGCAGGGATTATCTGTAGTCATTGGTCCAAGACCTATGAAAAAGATAATACATATAAAGGAAAAATGAGAAAAGATAGCAATAGTGGATTCACCCTTATTGAGCTTATGGTGGTGGTTATCATAGTGGGCATACTTGCAGGTCTATCTGTTTTTAGCTACAGGGATTTTGTAAAGAAGAATGAGATAAATAATCAGATAAGGGCGCTCTATTCTGACCTTATAAAATTAAGATTGATGGCAATGAGGACAAACAAGACCACCTTTATGGAGTTAACCAGTGATAACTATATAGGTTATGTGGATACCAATGAAGATGACATCCTCGATGCAGGAATAGATGCTATTGTATTGCAGGCAAACAAGAATCCAGATGTTCTTTTTACCCCACATGGTCAGTTTGTCCATACCATATCATACAATGGAGGTGGCTATCTCAGCTTTAATTCAAGGGGATTTACAAATACACCAATCACGGTCTGTATATTTTCTAATGTTAATCCAACGTATGACTGTATTAAGGTCTCTAAAACAAAAATTAATATGGGAAAGATAAAAAACCAATCTTCAGGGTGCAATGATGCCAATTGTGAAACACGATAACAAAGGTTTTACCTTAACTGAGGTTCTGGTAGCCATCACAATCCTTACCATCGGGATGCTTGGCGCCCTTGAGGGATTATTGTTATATACACAACATAATATCAATAATCTATGCAGGGATGAATCGGTAAAGATTGCAGAACAGAAGATGAACGAATTAAGGGGCATATCATATGCATCCCTTACCTCTGGAAGCACCACAATTAAAAGGAAAATAAAAAACTTTGAAAAAAATTTTAATGTGGAATGGAGCGTTGCCGCCATATCGGGAAATAGCTCCTCTGTCGAGGTATCGGTCAAGTGGACTATTATGAATAAAAAGTGGGGCCATGCTGTGCGCTCAATAATCAATAGGGGTTGATGTAAATGAAACACATGGGCAACAAAAAAGGTTTTACCCTGATAGAACTCCTTATTGCATTAACTATTCTTGCGATTATAGTTGCTATAAGCTCCGACACATTCAAAAATGTTCTTAAACAGGCAGGCCAGGAGATGGGCATTATATCCACACAGATGGACAGCTTTATAGGTCTTGGGATACTCACCTATGATATTGAATATGCCGGTTATGGCCTTCCAGAAGATTATAAAACAGCCATAAGTTATAACGAGGCTGCAACATCGCCTGCAACTACATACAATGATGCACCATCTGGTGTTCCAAGGGCCTTTATTTTAGGCAACGATGTAGGGTTTAATAACTCCGATTATCTTACTATCAAATCAGTTCTTGCTGCCACTAATAATACATGCACAAAATGGACCTATATAACCTTTGAGGATAAGCCAAAGCCAAAACAATGGGGTTCGACCAGTCAAAATTTAAGCAATGGAAACAGGGTAATTGTTATAAAACCTGCAAAGGATATATACAGTAGTAATCAATTAATAATAGATGGGGATGGCAATTTCTCTATTAACTTTAGCTCTACCTCTTTTCCTTCTGATTTTTCTCCCCAGAATCCAGGAGAGAGGTACATGATTTATGGCGTGGATACAAGTACAGATCTGAGAATGCCTTTTAATAGAACTGATTATTATATAAAGATACCAACAACATCAAGCATGCCTTCAAGATGTGCTCCTAATACAGGAATATTATATAAGGGGGTTGTAAACCATTCAAATGGCAATCTAACAGAAATGCCTATACTTGACTGTGTGGCTGATATGCAGGTCATATTTGGACTTGATAGCAACGAAGACGGTGTTATTGAAACCTATTCTAATGATTTATCCGGCCTAGATGCACTGAAAATAAAAAAAAGGGTAAAAGAGGTAAGGGTTTATATATTGGCCCATGATGGTGGAAAAGACAATGGCTATGCATACCCTTCAAGCACCATAACAGTAGGGGAGTTTGGAAAAGGAAGGGATTTCAATCTATCAACTACCATAGGAACAGGATGGCAGAACTATAGATGGAAACAGCACATCCTTGTTTTAAGGCCAAAAAATCTATGAAAAAGTTAGTTTTTAAAAACCCAATAGGCATGGCAATGGTGCTTGTTTTAATGATAATACTAATCTCTTCGCTTTTGGTAGGGGCTGTCCTATTTTTTTTAGGAAGAGGAACCGAGGTCTCTATTTTTGAAAAGAATTACAAGACTGCCAAAGAGGCATCATACGGCGTTATTGATTTTTTTTTAAAGGATTTAATCCCCACATCAATCAGTGTAGCCACCTCTTCCCCTGGAAACTCTATAGACTCCACATTAAATGCCTTAAACCTCACTGCAAATGAAGCTATTACAAGGGTTGCAACAAATGCATGTTTTAGCAGTAAACTCCTTTCAGCTACTGCCTCATGGGATGCAACCTGTGTTTCTGATACAAACATTAAGAATTCAGCGGACTTGAGATTTACCTTAAAGGCTGAATCAGGGGCCCCATATGATGTATATGTGAAGATTATAGATACTGTTTCTGGCAACACTAATACTGGAGGGGTTATGCTTGAGGGGGCAGGGGTAGCTGAATCTTCAAGTGGTGTCATTACACCGCAACATTTTCCTTATATGTATAGCATTGAGGTGCAGGGGGAAAGACAACAGAATCCCACAGAAAGGGCACAATTAGAAGTGCTTTATGCCTATTAAAAAATCTGAAATAAGACAATTAATCACAAAAAAGAAAATAGGGCACAAATATGAAAAAAAATATTTATTTTATACTATTATTGGCATAATAGTTGTCATTTTAATTTTCTATTTTATTTTGCATGATAAAGATAAAGACACCCAAAAGGGTTTTTTAAATAGAGGTTTTATTAAAAACCATGCAGTAGAAGAGAGAAAGATAAAAACAAACCCTATGCCTTATGTAGATAAGGCAAGACTTGAACTTATATCATCAGATAATAGGGATATTATAAAGGTTATAATTGAAAAAAAAGAGCCGGACATTGATTACAGATTTCAATGGAAAATAAACGGGAAAGTAATTGAAAACTATGAAGGGGACAGTATTTCAGGTTTTAAAGAAGACGATACCATCGGGGTTACAGTTACACCCTTTAGGAAAAACGAGGTAGGGCAACCAAGATTTTTTAGTTTAACCGTTCACTCTACTGTTCCGAAGGTATTAGGTATTTCTGAACCAAAAACGGATAACAATATTATGGTCTTTAAGGTCTTAACTGAAGGCAAGGATGAGATTATCTATTCGTTAATGGAGGCCCCTAGCGGTATGAGAATAGACAACAAAACTGGGGAGATAACATGGAATGTAAAAGATGTGCCATCTGGCAGATATGAAGGCAAGGTTCTCATAAAAAATAAAAAAGGCGCAGAGGTCTTATATCCATTCAGTATAAATTTAGGCTGATGTATTGGTTAAGTTTCTTGGATAATCTGTTTTGTATCTCTGTATTTTTTAAAAATTTTCAAAAAAATTATATGGTTGGATAAAATTAGATTTTATGATATATTTAAATTAAAGAAATTTTACAAAGGATGGGTTAATTTTTTAAGGGATACAATATGCCTTATAGTGTAAAAATTTTAAGGGGATTGGATGAGCTTGACCCAAAGGTGAAGGGGGTTATCCTTGATCTACTTGAGGAGATAGAAAAAAACACCCGAGAGTCTGTTAAACGCAGTGACTTTGATGAACTCAAGGCAGCGTTTACAGAACTAACAAAAACTGTAAACGAACTTGCTGAGGCACAGAAGAGATCAGAGGAAAGACTTACAAGGGTTGAGATTGCAATAGAGCAGCTCACTGAGGCACAGAAGAAAACTGAAATAAAACTTAATGAACTTGCTGAGGCACAGAAGAGATCAGAGGAAAGACTTACAAGGGTTGAGATTGCAATAGAGCAGCTTGCTGAGGCACAGAAGAAAACTGAAATAAAATTTAATGAGCTTGCTGAGGTTCAGAAGAATACTATAGAAAGGCTTGAGGGTATTTCCAATTCAGTAGGCTACTCCCTTGAAAACAATGCCTATAAGGGTCTTCCTGACCTTCTAAAGAAGGAAGGTATAGATGTAGAGGGCAGGATAATAAGAAAATATTACGAGGAAAACCAGATAAATATATGGGGGTCTGGAAAAAAGAACGGAGAAACTTTATTAATTCTGGGAGAAGTGAAGGTAAGGCCCTCTAAAAAAGAGATAGATAGATTTCTTCGTATTGTGGACAAAATAATAACAAAAGAAAGAAAAAATGTCTTTACTGTATTTGTAGCCCATGACTATCATCCAAATATAGAAAGATACCTCACAGAAAAGGGTATAAAATACTACTGGTCATATGAACTGGAATAAATTACAATCTTTAAAGAGATAAGACTGAGCAATATTATTGCCCTACTTCCTTTTTTTCTTATCCCCTTCCTTGGGGGAAATCATCTTTCTCTGTTCTATATAACAATTGATAAATTTTGGCTAGAGACAACCTTTACAATGCTTCTTATCATTGCAGTTTTAATGATTTTCTATGACGAATATAAAGGCAATGGGACTATTTCAAGCTCAATTGCTGAACTGACTAAACTAGCCTTTTTCATCCTTCCCTTTATTTTTTTTAATCTGATTAGTCTTACATATACCTGGAGTCTTTATAATAGCCTAATCGAGATTAATTATATGGCGTGGATGATAGGGGGTATATTTATCTTTTGCTGCAATAAGAAAAAAGAAATTTTATTAAAAGCCTTAATTACAGCAATGGTGCTTATTGTTTTTATAATGGTATTTCAGTTTTTGATACTTTTTCCAAATTTAAAACAAATATTTACCGAAGGGAAGGAGGCATTCTTTTTGAGCAAAAAGAATGTACCATTTGTATCATTTCTTAATGAAAGCACCCTGGCAGGATATTTTTTATTTATAATCCCCTTGAGCCTCTACTATGGTATCATAAAAAAGAATATTTTCTTCAAAGCCACATCTGTTATTATTATTTTCGGACTTCTTTTTACCATCTCGAGAATGGGGATATTTATTGGCTCAATTATATTGTTAAGCATTGGTTTTATTCTATTCAGAAGGATGGATTTTAAGGGATTAATTAACCTGGCATTGATAATAGCAATAGCGCTTGCCGTTTTCTTTTCTTTTTTTTACTTCAGCGAAAAGAACAGCATAGATAAAACTAATAAAACTAGCCTTGAGAGACAATATCAATATGAAATGAAAAAAAAGCTAAAAAATGTGGGAAGCGATATTAAAACACTTAATTACAGAACTGAAACATGGAAAAAAACTATCCCTGCAATAAGAGAGAGACCTTTTTTTGGATATGGGACAGGGACTTTTGAATATGCTTACAGAAAACACTATGATGGCGACTTCTATACTAAGTATGCCCATAATATCTTACTTAAAACATGGGTGGAATTAGGTTTATTTGGGCTATTGAGTTTTGTTCTGTTTGTCATAGGTATCTTTTTAAATTTAAGAAGGGAAAATAATGATCTCCATAATTTTATCTTTATTTCTTGCATGGCAGGATTACTTTTTGCTTTATCAAATGTAACCTTTGAGGCTCCAGCATACTTGATTACGTTTTTTATCCTATCGTCAATTTTTTTTGTATCAAAAGGCAATAATAATAAAAAAAATGTTTTTTCGCTTTTAGATAGAGCCTTGATTCTGCCGCTCTGTATTATTATGGTAATTCTGTGTGGTTCCTTTTATTTTACAGCAAAATCAGACACCTCAAAAAAGGCGGTCGAAGACGGTAAGATATTAGAGGATAATGGTTTCTGGACAGATGCATTTAGGTTATATAAAGATGCTATCGAGGAGATGCCGCTCAACAATGATGGGTATATTAGTGCAATCAATATATTGATTAACTCTTTAAAAAATGAAAGGAATATTGAGATTAAAGAGAAAATAAAGGGAGGGATAGCTTACTATTTAAAAAAGGTTGAAGGATATACAGACAAGAACTCCGAGCTTTTCTTCATCATGGGAATGGCTTATGGTGCAATTGGCGATATCCATAAAGCAGGGGAATATTTTAAACAGGCACTCCATTTTTATCCTTCATCGGGATATTATGCATATAAAATAGCGCAATTCTATTATCTGAGTGGGGATTTAGTAAAGACACAGCAGATGCTTGATTATATAACCACATATGCTGATAGGTATAAGAAATCAGGGAATCTTAATGGGATTTATGTCTATATGGCACGGGATCTCAAGGCAGATATTGCCTTTAGAGAGGGCCGAAAAGATTTGGCATTCATGATAGCACAAGAAAACCTGGATGATGCTGAAAAAGGGGCTTATGTAATATCCGATCCTCGAGCAAGAGAATATGTAAACAGAGATATCTTCATTAACTATCTTAAAAATAAGGCAAATTTTTATAGATCAAGATTATAAAATTTACCTAATTTAATGCCATTAACTTACTAAATTCTTTTTTTATAAAAAGAAAAATCGTATACTTTAATGCTTACATGCCTTCATTAAGGCCCAGATAGAGATGAATTTGAATATTAATTATCTAAGAAAAGGACACCCTGAAGTCCAACGGCGGTAGCCTATCAAAATAAAGCTATTGCGGAGGATCTCGGGGATTTATTTTTAAGAGTGATTAGAGGGTCATGCAGAGGGTTTATTCTTAAGGAGATATTTAATAATGTTAGTTAAAAAACAAAAGGTTTTTATTACAGGTGGTGCAGGGTATATAGGTTCAGTGCTTGTGCCAGCCTTGCTAAATATGGATTACAGGGTTGTTGTTCTTGATAATTTTATGTATGGGCAGAATTCCCTCCTTGAGTGTTGTGCCCATGAGGATTTTGAGGTTTTTAGAGGCGATGTAAGGGATAAAGATATATTAAAACCGCTCATCAAAGATGCTGATTTTATAATACCCCTTGCTGCCCTTGTAGGTGCACCGCTCTGCAATAGGGACAAAATAGGTGCTGTAACAACAAATAGGGATGCCATAGAGCTTATTACCAAGATTGCCTCAAAGGAACAGAAGATAATTCTACCGACAACAAATAGCGGTTATGGTATAGGCCAGAAAGGCATTTACTGCACAGAGGAGACACCTATCAATCCTATAACCTTATATGGTAAAACAAAAATGGAGGCAGAGGCAATCGTTCTTGAGAGGGGGAATAGTATAAGTTTTAGGCTTGCAACTGTCTTTGGCGCATCACCAAGGATGAGGATTGATTTACTTGTTAATGACTTTGTTTACAGGGCGGTAACAGATAGGTTTGTTGTAATCTTTGAGGGCAATTTTAAAAGGAATTATATACATATAAGAGATGTGGTAAGGGCATTTATCCATGCCATGAGTAATTTTGAAGGTATGAAAAACGAGATATATAACGTAGGGCTTTCTGATGCAAATCTATCTAAGATAGAGTTGTGTGCGAAAATAAGGGAACATATCCCTGATTTTGTCTATCTTGAGGCACCTATTGGAGAAGACCCAGACAAAAGGGATTATATAGTCTCAAATGAAAAGATAGAAAAAACTGGTTTTAAACCTTTATATACACTTGATATGGGGATTAGGGAGCTTATAAAAGGCTATAGAATAATTATAAACAGCAGATATGGAAATGTTTAAAATGATTCAAGAATTTATAAAGAACCACTTAAAACCTGCTATGGGTTGTACGAAAGGACTTGACCATCTCTATTTTTTAGACAGGAAGGCATGACGCCAAAAATACTTGATAGCCCTAAATTCATTACACTCAGCTGAAGAGCCATCGCTGGATTATTAGAAGGGATTATTAAGACTTATAAATGGTCAATAGATACAATAAAATAGAAAAATTAATTGATTTTTTGACTCGAAAGGCGACATGGGTGAGAAAGGAAACGCTTAACATCCACAAGATTGCCCAAGAGACAAGGCTTGCCTCTTCCCTTTCGTGTGTTGAGATTTTTGTTACACTTTTTTACGGGGATATAGTCAAACACAGGCCTTATAGCCCAGACTGGGAGGATAGGGATAGGTTTATAATCAGCAAGGGACATGGGGGGATATCTTTTTATCCTATACTTGCCGATAAAGGGTATTTTGATAAAAATATGCTGAGTAAGGTATGCATTGAGGGTTCATTCTTAGGTGGAATACCTGACTGCATTATACCTGGCTTTGAGACAACAAATGGTTCTTTGGGCCATGGGCTTGGTGTTGCCTGTGGAATTTCTCTAGGCCTGAAGTTAAAAAAAAAGAGCAACAATGTATTTGTTTTAATTGGGGACGGAGAGCTTTATGAGGGTGCAATATGGGAGGCCGTTATGTTTGCGGGTGAGCATAGGCTTAATAATATTGTCATGATTATTGATAACAACAGGGTTTCTATGCTTGATTATTGTAAAAACATAATAAATCTTGAGCCGCTTGAAGAAAAATTTATGGCATTTAGATGGCATGTTGAAACAGTTGATGGTCATGATGTAGGAGAGCTTTATAAGGTTTTAAAAAAGCTAAAAACAACCAAAAAAGGTGGTAAGCCTAAGGTTTTGATTGCGAATACCATTAAAGGCAAGGGTATAGCTCAACTTGAAAACGATCCGCTAAGTCATATAAGGAACTTAAATCCAAAAGAGATAGACAAACTAACGGCTGAATTAAAATGAAGCCGGAAAGCAAAACAATGAGGGATGTATTTATTGAGGCGCTGTGGAGGCGAATGCATCTGGATTCGAGTATATTCTTTTTGTCAGCGGATTTTGGTTCACCTAAACTCGACGTTTTAAGGGAGAGCTTCAAGGATAGATTTATTAATGTAGGGATTGCAGAGCAAAATCTTATTAATATAGCAACTGGTCTTGCGATTGAAGGTTTTACGGTGTATGCATATGCTATCGCCCCTTTTTTAACAATGAGGCCTTATGAACAGATAAGAAATAACCTTTCCTTGATGTCTCAGATTAAAGAGATCAATGTCAATCTTGTTGGGGTAGGGGCAGGTCTGAGCTACGATGTGTCTGGCCCAACACATCATAGCCTTGAAGATATATCTGCAATAAGAACGTTGCCCAATATAATGGTGTTTTCGCCAAGCGACTGGGTTCTGGCAGATAGATTAGTTGACTATTCCATCAAGGTAAAAAAGCCTAAGTACTTTAGATTTGATGGCAAACCTCTACCGAATATCTACAAAACAACAAGGCATCTGTCTCTTGAAAATGGTTTTTTCATATTACGTAAAGGCGAAGATTTATGCTTTGTATCAACAGGATATATGACACACACGGCTCTGAAGGTGGCTGATATACTTAAAAAAGACAGAATAAGCGCAGGTGTTGTTGATGTATTTGCGTTGAAAGATATTGACGAAAAACATTTATCTAACACATTGAAACAATACAAAAACATTATAACCATTGAAGAGGCTTTTATAGGTAAAAATGGATTGGACAATCTCGTGTTACATCTATTATACAAAAAAGGCTTGAATCAAAGATTCATAAATATGGGATTTACTGACTCTTATTTATTTGAAATTGGCAGCAGAGAGAGCCTACATAGATTGAACAGGCTTGATGCAGAGACAGTTGTTCAGAAGGTTAAAGCGCTAATTAATAAATGTAGATGAAAAAGACGGATATTGTTTTAATTAATCCAGGCGATAGAAGGGGTATCTACCAAGATTTAGGCAAGGACTATTCTGCGATAGAGCCGCCATTTTGGATTGCTGTCATTGCTGCATATTTAAGGAGTAATGGTTTTAGCGTAGAGGCAATAGACGCAAACGCTGAAGATATTACACCAGAAGAGACCTCAAGACGAGTTAATGAAATAGATCCTTTAGTCGTAGCTATAATCGTATACGGCTCTCAACCATCTGCCTCAACACAACACATGACAATCGTTAGCAAAATATGTTCATCATTAAAAAAAAATACATCATCTAAGATAGTTGTTGGTGGGCTGCATCCTTCAGCATTGCCTGCACAGACCTTAAAGGAGGTGGAGGCAGATTTTATTATTGAGGGTGAAGGCCCCATTTCTTTAAAAAACCTTTTACAGGTTTTAAAAAATAACCTACAAGATTATAGTAAGATACCTGGCCTTTGGTATTATGAGAATCAACAAATCAAAAATAATCCCCTTGCGCCATTGATTGATAATTTGGATTCGGTGTTACCTATTGCGGCCTGGGATTTATTACCCATGAAAAAATATCGCGCCCACAACTGGCATTGTTTTGACGATATAGATAACAAAACCCCTTACGGTGCTATATACACGAGTTTAGGTTGCCCTTATTCGTGTGTTTTTTGTTGTATAAATGCCCCATTTGGAAGGCCTGGGATACGTTTCAGGGGACCCGAGACTGTAGTAAATGAGATAGGTATATTAGTAAAAAAATACGGTATAAAAAATCTTAAGATTATAGATGAGCTTTTTGTTTTAAGAGAACAACATTATATGACAATAGTCGATTTACTTATAAAAAAGGGATACGGATTAAATATATGGGTTTATGCAAGGGTTGATACTATAAAACCTAAAAATCTTTTCAAAATGAAGAAGGCTGGCATCAATTGGGTTGCATTGGGTATCGAGTCGGCAAATCCAGCAGTAAGAGATGGCGCGAGAAAAAAGATGAGGCCAAGGGACATTAGAGATATTGTTCGAATCATACAGGATGAAGGCATAAGGGTAATAGGCAACTATATTTTTGGATTGCCCGATGATAACCTTGATACAATGCAGGAAACCCTTGATATGGCAATAGAGCTAAATTGTGAATTTGCAAATTTTTATTGTGCCATGGCATACCCTGGTTCAAAATTGTATAATATCGCTATCAATGAAGGGTGGGAGCTTCCAAAGGAGTGGCATGGATTTTCTCAACACTCATATGAAACATTACCACTTCCCACTAAATATTTAAGCGCTAAAGAGGTGTTAAGATTCAGAGATGATGCCTTTTATAACTATTTTAACAACATGAGATATTTAACAATGATAGAAGAGAAGTTTGGCTCAACCGTTAGAGAATATATAAAAGAAATGACAAAAATAAGATTGAAAAGAAGGATTCTTGAAAACTGAAAGGAATAAATAACTATGTTTAGGAATATTATTGATATTATTAAGAAAAATATCTTGACAACAGAGAAGGTGCTAAAGAGTTCAGATATATTAAAGACGATAGAGGGAATATTGGACGAAATCATCTTTGCCTTAAAAAATAATAAAAAGATTCTCCTATGTGGCAATGGTGGCAGTGCTGCAGATGCCCAGCATATAGCAGCAGAGCTTTCTGGAAGATTCTATAAAGACAGGGAGCCGTTATATGCAGAGGCCCTGCACGTCAATACATCATACCTCACAGCAGTTGCCAATGACTATTCCTATGATGAGGTATACTCAAGGCTTATTAAGGCAAAGGGAAGGGTAGGGGACATCCTTATAGCCATATCCACATCAGGCAATTCCACTAATGTCATAAAGGCAATTGAGACTGCAAATAGTATAGGTATGATTACGATAGGGTTGACCGGGGGCAGACAGTGTCTTATGGATGGCATTTGCAAATACCTAATAAAGATACCCTCTGAAGACACACCCAGAATACAGGAAAACCATATATTAATAGGACATATCATCTGTGAACTCGTTGAAGGGGAATTATTCATATGATTATCACAAGGACACCCTTTCGCATATCTTTTTTTGGTGGGGGGACAGACTTTCCTGAGTGGTATAATGAAAACGGTGGCTCTGTCTTATCAGCCACTATAGATAAATATTGCTATATTACCTGCAGGAGATTGCCACCTTTTTTTGGATACAAACACAGGATTGTCTATTCAAGGTATGAGCAGGTAAATGATATTGATGAGATTGCCCATCCTGCCGTTAGGGAATCATTCAGGTTTATGGATATAAAAGAAGGTCTTGAGATTCACCACGATGGTGATCTGCCTGCCCGCTCAGGCCTTGGCTCAAGCTCATCCTTTACCGTGGGATTATTAAATACCCTTTATGCCCTGAAGGGAAAGATGGTGACAAAAAAGAGGCTTGCCCTTGACGCAATTCATGTAGAACAGGAGATGATTAAAGAGAATGTGGGTTCTCAGGATCAGGTAGCAGTTGCATATGGAGGGATTAATAAGATAAGTTTCTCTGGTAAACATGATATAGATGTCACCCCTATAACCCTTACCCATAACAGAATAGAGGATTTTGAGGATCACCTTATGCTTTTCTTTACAGGATTCTCGAGGATTGCCTCGGAGATCGAGGGGGATAAGATCAAAAACATAAAAAAAAATAAAGAAGAACTATCCACGATGCATGGTATGGTTGAGGAGGCAATCCATATTCTGAGTGAAAATAGAGATTTTGATGGTTTTGGTGAGCTACTGCATGAAAGCTGGAGGTTAAAAAAAAGATTGTCTGATAGAGTAACCACATCTTCTTTGGATGAGATATATGAAACTGCATTGAGAAATGGTGCGAAGGGAGGAAAGCTCCTTGGCGCAGGGGGTGGAGGTTTTATCCTATTTTTTGCGAAACCTGAAAACAGAAATAGATTAAAGAAATCTCTGGCACATCTTTTACATGTACCTTTTTCTTTTGAAAATACAGGCAGTCAAATAATCTATTATAGTGAATGAGTTATAATGAAAATGAATAAGAGGACTCAATGAAGATACCTTTCGGGACTATTTCTATAACTGATACCACAAAAAGATTAATAAGCGAGGCCCTTGATACAAAAAGAATCTCCAGTGGTAAATATGTCAGGGAATTTGAAAAGAGATTTGCCGAGCTGATAGGTGTTAAAGAGGCAGTAGCGGTATCGACAGGGACAGATGCCGATGCCCTTGCCCTTGCTGTGCTTTACGATTTTGGGGCAGAGAGGGGTGATGAGATCATCATCCCAGCCCTTTCCTTTGTTGCTACAGGCAATTCTGTTTTACAGGCAGGGTTTACACCTGTTTTTGTTGATATAGATAGAAAAACACTCAATATGGACACTATAAAAATTGAAGATGTAATTACCACAAAGACAAGGGCTATTATGCCTGTGCATCTTATGGGCAAACCTGTAGATATGGATAAAATTACAGATATTGCAAAAAGACATAGATTATACATTATAGAAGATGCTGCAGAGGCACATGGAGCCAAATATAAAGGAAAAAATATAGGAACCCTTGGGGATATGGCTGCATATAGTCTTTATGTAGCCCACATTATATCCACTGGCGAGGGAGGTATCGTTGTGACAGACAATACTGATTTTGCCGATATCCTGAGATCTCTGAGAAGCCATGGCAGGGCTTGTAAATGCGAGACCTGCGTCTTAAATACTGCATCTGCATATTGTCCAAAGAGATTTAGTTATGGTGACAATGCTGATATAAGGTTTATCTTTGAAAGGATTGGTTTTTCATCAAAGATGAATGAACTGGAGGCAGCAATAGGCATAGGCACACTCGAGATCTACCATGAGGTGTTGGATAAAAGAAGAAAAAACCTATATTATCTTATTGAAAATTTTGATAGATTCAGCCCTTATCTTGGAACGATAGAAAAAGAACCCCATGAGGAGATAGGGCCCCATGCATTTCCTGTGATAGTGGGAGAAAATGCAGGTTTTACAAGAAACCAGCTTGTAAATTATCTTGAAAAAAATGGTGTAGACACAAGGAGCCTCTTTTCATCAATGCCTACCCAATGCCCAGGTTTTAAATTTCTCGGTTATAAACCTGGAGGGTTTCCAAATGCAGAATACATTGGAGAAAATGGTATCCATATAGGTGTCCATCAGGATATGGGTATAGATGAATGCAACTATTTCCTTGAAATAACTGATAAATTCCTTAAAAAGTGCTATTCATAATGAAAAACAAGGCTATTTTTATAGACAGAGATGGCACTATAAATATAAACACGCACTATATAAGTGACCCTGAGGACTTTGTTATGTATGAAGGCGTTGGAAAAGGGGTAAGGATATTACAGGATAAGGGTTATTTGATAATTGTTGTAACAAACCAATCAGGGATAGCAAGAGGGTATTTTACTGAAGAGGATCTGAAAAATGTCCATCAAAGGATGGAAGATGAATTTGCTGAATTTGGTGTTAGACTAGACGGTATATATTATTGCCCCCATCATCCTGAAGATAGATGCCAGTGCAGGAAACCCAATACTGCCTTATTTGAGGAGGCTATAAAAGGGCATGATATTGATACATCAATGTCATTTATGATTGGAGACAAGGAACTTGATATTGTGGCAGGTAAGAAGATAGGCTTAAAAACTATTCTCGTCCCTGAAAGACATGAGCGTGAGGGTTTGATAAATAACATTAAAGAATGGCAATATCTACCTGATTATATAGCTGATAATTTTTTAGATGCAATTGAATGGATTATAATAAATGAACAATGAAAAAATTATCTATAAACATATTTTTCTGTATTTTCACAATTATTTTATCATTTACTCTAATAGAAATCTGCTGTAGAATTTATTCAGGATTTTTCAATAAAAACATACCACTGACAAGATGGGAGTTTAGACTAACACAACCAAAAGCTTATCGAAATAGCTATTTTTTCAATAAAGAATTTATCTTTGAATCAATGCAATCAGTTTCTCTTAATAAGGCCGCAAATCCTGATGCTTTAGTTCTTAATGATTTCAATGGTAAATATCTCAATGTAGTTGATGGGTTTAGATATACAACACATCAGCCTAAATGCTATAATAGAAGAATCTTAATGTTTGGTGGTTCAACCCTTTTTTCTCAAGAAGTTCCAGACTGGGAAACGATACCATCGCACATACAGCGTCTTGTTAATAATTCCGTAAGCTTAAAAAATTATATTGTTCATAACTATGGTATGGTTTCACTGACAGTAGGTCAGCAGAAAGATCTTTTGAAAAAAATTTCTATTAAAAAAGATGACATAGTGATCTTCTATGGTGGTGTGAATGATATATATTATCTTGTTTACAATGGTTATAAAGATGGCTGGAAACCAGGAAAACCATCTTTCAGACCTATTGTTAGGCTAACATGGTATCAAAAATTAATGCATTTTCTATATCTAAGGTTTAGTAATTATAGCGCTGCAATAAAGATTTTTATGGATGTTTATGATAGAAATATCCCTTTTACTATTGCTGATACAAAAATTTTTCAGAATAATTTAAATCAGGCTGTTGATTCATATTTTGATGCTATAGTATCATCGTATGAATATGTAACAGCACATGGAGGATATTTTTTCCATTTTTTACAACCAAACATTTTTACATTGTCTAAGAATTCTGATTATGAAAAAGAGTTAATCAAGAATTACCTTCAAACACCACCAGGGATTGAGAAAGCATTTAAATCAAGTTATCCTGAAATGATTAAGGCAACTAATAAGCTCCGTAACGTGGGCATTAAATCCTATAATATTTCTGATGTATTAGATGAGCGTTCAAATGATGAAGAATATTATTTAGATTTTTGTCATATAAACCACACAGCTAATAAAATAATTGCTAATAAGATCTTTGAGATAATATCTTCAAAAAATTAAATTTGAGTATGCATACAACAATTATAAAGCCGAAACAGAATTGGGAAACTATTAATTTAAAAGAACTAATTGAATATAGGGACTTATTTTACTTTCTTGTTTTGCGTGATCTTAAAATCCGCTATAAACAGACTGTCCTCGGTGGCTTATGGGCAATAATCCAGCCATTCTTTACAATGGTGGTCTTTAGCCTCTTCTTTGGCAAGCTTGCAAGGGTTCCATCAGACGGAATCCCCTATCCTATATTTAGCTTTGTTGCATTAGTCCCGTGGACTTTCTTTGCCCAGGGATTAACAAATTCATCAAATAGCCTTGTAGGGAGTGCCAATCTAATCACAAAGGTATATTTTCCCCGTATGATCATCCCGCTTGCAAGCGTTGTATCAGGTATTCTTGATTTTGTTATAGCCTTTGCGGTTCTCATAGGGATGATGTTTTTTTATGGAATATACCCGACCATTAATATTATCTGGTTGCCCTTTCTTTTGCTTCTTGCCTTTATAACCGCTTTAGGCGTTGGTATATGGCTTTCTGCGTTAAATGTAGAATATAGGGATGTCCGATATGTCGTTCCTTTTCTTGTCCAGATATGGCTTTTTGCAACGCCAATTGCTTATCCAGTTAGCCTTCTACCTGAACCATGGCGGACAGCATATGGCATCAATCCTATGGTTGGGGTTGTAGAGGGTTTCCGATGGGCATTACTCAGAACAGACACTGCCCCTGGTCCCATTATAATAGTCTCTTCCGTAGTGGCTGTCTTAATATTTATAGCTGGATCCCTTTATTTTCATCGAATGGAAAAGACATTCGCGGATGTAATATAAATATTGGTGTTTAACTATGTCTGATATTGCAATTAGAGTGAAAAATTTAAGCAAGCTTTATTACATCGGAGAGAGACAGCAGCATCACAGGATGTTGCGTGATACAATAGCAGAGTTTGTAAAAAGAATCTATAAAAAAATTATAGGGATAGAACCAAAAAAACAACCTTTTAATAATAATAGACAATCCAGTTCTTTTTGGGCATTAAAGGATATATCATTTGAGGTAGCACGTGGGGAAATAGTTGGTATTATAGGTAGAAATGGGGCAGGCAAAAGCACTCTTCTAAAAATCTTATCTAAGATAACTCAACCAACTGAGGGTTATGCTGAAATAAATGGCAGGGCATCAAGCCTTCTAGAGATTGGCATAGGCTTTCATCCGGAATTGACAGGGAGAGAGAATATATTTTTAAACGGCGCTATCCTTGGAATGAAAAAAAACGAGATAAAGGCAAGATTTGACGAGATAGTAGATTTCTCAGAAGTAGAAAAGTTTATTGATACGCCCATAAAATATTACAGCAGCGGCATGTATGTCCGTCTTGCTTTTGCGGTAGTCGCCCATTTAGAACCAGAAATCTTATTGGTTGATGAGGTCTTGGCGGTAGGTGATATAGAATTTCAAAAAAAGTGTATTGGAAAAATGGAGAAGGTTGCTCATGAGGGAAATACTGTATTGATCGTTAGTCATAATATGAGTAGTATAAGGGCATTGTGCACACGTGCATTATTATTTGACAATGGTTGTATAAAAACCACAGGGCAGACTGATGACGTTATAAATGTATATCTCAGCACAAATACAATTGGGTCGGCAGAAAGGGTTATATCTGATTCTGATTATCTCTCAAAGGAAAATAAAATAAGCATAAAGCGTATAAGTCTTTTAAACAACGCTATGGATACCTTTTCAGTATATTGGCGTGAACCGATAAAAATAGCTATGGAAATGGAGGTTTTTGAAGATATCGATAACGTTACCTTTGGCGCAGGTTTAAAAATGCTCGATGGTTCATGGATTTATTGTACACATCATAACGATTATAGTACTAGCCCAGGATGGTCGCTTAAAACTGGTTTTTATATAATAAAATTTACCCTTCAGAATGAATTGAAACCAGGCGTTTACAAACTAGCTGTAGGCGCTCATCAAGAGCATTACATGAACAATCTGTTTCATATCGAGTCAGTTTACATTGAAATTCTTGGTCACACCAAAGATGGTGTTACGCCTCTCATATATAATCCAGGAATAATAAATGGCAAATCTATATGGGAAGAACCTAAAATATTTCAGCCATCTGATTTGAATAATGATAATCCATAAAGACATTAGGTCATCCTCACAAATCAAAATTTCATTGATATTGCTTGATTGGTCTGTCCGTGAAAGTTTCCATTCGCTTTATTGGCTTAATAGACAAAATATACCAAAGGATATATATGAACTTATATGGATAGAGCTTTATGAAAGGGTGGTCTCAGAGGTAATAGATAACGTTGATGTATATATAACATGCAATCAAAAAGGGATGTATCATAAACATAAAGGATATAATATAGGCTTACTTAAGTCAAAAGGCCAGGTCATTGTCATCTGTGATAGTGATGCTGTATTCCCTCCTAATTTTATAGAATCAATAATTAAAACATTTGATATATATGAAGGCAAAGAACCAAAATCTATGGTTCTTATGCATTACGAATGGAGGACATCTGCAAAATATCCCAAAAATATGAAGGATATATCCGAGATAAAGAATTTTATCTGGCAGGATCTATGGCCTAACGTGGGTGCCTGTATGTCATTCAGGAAGTTTGATGCTGTGCGTTTTGGTGGGTTTGACGAACATAAATCATATAAAGGATATATGTGTGGCCCTTACGACCTCGGTTGGAGGTTAATAAATGCAGGCATTCCTGAATTATGGCATGATCCAGATGTTGCCTTATACCACTTTTCGCACCCTGATCCACCAGCAACTTATAATCAAAATTTTTCATGGAAGATGTACCGAGAGATTACCTATCCTCATTTCGAGGGCCATGCCTTAAAATCAGTAGAAGCTTTTTCTACTGGAAGGTTGCTCCCTTTAAAGGAAAACAGCAACATTTTTAGCTTGCGTATGTCTATGCGAAAGATAGGGACTGATTATGAGAAAAAATATGCGCATGTAACAGGAGCAGATGGTTTTTCCATAAAAGAATGGCTTAACCTATATCTTGTAATGATTTTTTTAGGCCCATTAAAACCAACGATAAAACGTATAGGTAAATTTCTTGAAAAGAGAATAAAACCAGAAACCTACATAAAGTTTGAAAGAGCATGGAGGTCACTTCAGTTTAGATGGAACATAAGAAAACACTAAAACAAAACCAATTGGTCAGCATTATATCTCCTGTTTATAATGCGCACATGTATTTAGAGCAATGCATCAGAAATGTTATAGAACAAACATATCCGTATATTGAACATATAATAATTGATGGGGGTTCTACTGATGGAACGCTTGAAATAATAGAAAAATATCAAAAAAAATATCGTGGTAGGATTAGACCCATCTCAGAGCCGGATAGGGGTGCTGGAGATGCGTGGAATAAGGGCTGGAAGATAGCAAAAGGTGATATTATAGGTTGGATTGGTGCTGATGATATCTATATGCCTGATGCGGTAGAGACAATAGTGAGTTTTTTTAATGAAAATCCTGATGCCTATTTTGTCTATGGGGAGTGTGAATATATAGATGGTGAGGGCAACATCACAGGCAAGGCAAAGACAAGGGAATTCAACCTTCATTATGCCCTAAACAATGATAATCCCATTCCTACCATGTCAGCCTTTTATAAAAAAGAGGTGATAAGAAAGATAGGGTGGATGGATACAACTATAAATGCCTGTGATTATGATTACTGGATAAGGGTGGCAAAACAATTTCCCATGCACCACATAAAAAAGGTTCTATCCAGGTTTAGGATACACGATGGCTCTGTAGGGGGTAAACTGAAGACATTCAAGATTTATGCAAGAGAAAGATATATAATAAACAGAAGGCATGGCGGTAGTTTAGTTTCTTACCATGTCCTTGGGTATATTCTTACACATTACCTACCTACATTTATGGTAAATACGTTGATACGGTCCCTCTGGGAGTTTAAAAAAGGCCGACTATTTAAAAGGAAATCTCTTTGAAGAGATTATTTGATATACTCCTTTCAGGTATTGGTCTTATCTTATCCGCCCCATTATGGATAATATTTACCATATTGATTAAAAAAGGAGACCAGGGGCCTGTGTTTTATTCCCAGTATAGGGTGGGAAAAAACGCCAAAATATTCAATGTCTTGAAATTTCGTTCCATGGTTCCTGATGCGGAGAGAAATACAGGGGCTGTGTGGGCAACAGAGAATGATCCAAGGGTAACACCTATAGGAAAGATTATAAGGGCAACAGCAATGGATGAGCTGCCTCAGCTATGGAATATATTCAGAGGCGATATGAGTTTTGTAGGTCCCCGGGCTGAACGTCCTGAACTTGTTGAAGATTTTGCAAAAAAGATTCAAGGATATATGAAGCGGTTCAGTGTTACCCCAGGGCTTACGGGCATAGCACAGGTATATGGAAGATATGATACGCCACCTCAGCATAAACTTAAATATGACCTGCTTTATATAAAAAAAAGATCACTATGTCTTGATATGAAACTTATTGTCCTTTCATTCTGGATAACATTTAAGGGCAAATGGGAGTCAAGGGAAAAGAAGGTCTAGACAAAATACTAACGTGCTTTTATGAAAAAGAAAAAATTATACGATGTTATAGTTGTAGGTGGAGGCCCTTCGGGACTAAATACTGCAAGACTCCTTACTGATAATAATCTGGAGGTGTTAATATTAGAGGCAAAGAATTCGGTTGGAAAAGATGTGGTTTGTACCGGTATAGTAGGCATTGATACCTTTAGAAGGTTTAATATATCCAAAAAATCTGTCTTGTATGAACCCCAGGCAATTGAACTTATATCACCCTCAGGAGATAAAATATTCTACAACCATCCTTTTCCATTTGCCTCTGTTGTAAGCAGAGAGATATTTGACAATCAGCTACTCGAGCAGGCTGTGAAAAATGGTGCCCAACTCAGCCTAAATTCAAGGGTATTTGATATATCACACGAAAAGAATTATATCTCAGTAACATATGCTACGCCAGAGATTCCTAAAGAAACAATTAAAGGGAGGTTTGTTGTTATTGCCACAGGGATAAATTATAATCTGAATAAACTATTGGGGCTTGGCTTTCCTAAATATTTTTTAAAAGCGGTTCAGGGCTATGGCTATTTTAAAAATGGAGACAAAAATAATATCAAAATTTTAGTTGCCAATGGCATTGCAAAAAATGGTTTTGGATGGGTTGTTCCTATCGATAACAATATCGCCCGTGTTGGATTGATTACCGATGGTGACCCTGAAAAAGGTTTTGAATATATTAGAAATACATTCTATTCTGAACCTTCTGCCTTGATTTTTGAATCCCTAAGATACAAACCTATAGCCCAGGGCATAGTCTCAAAAACCTTTGGTGAAAGGGTGGTAGTTGTAGGAGAGGCTGCAGGTCAGATTAAGACAACAACAGGTGGAGGTCTTTATTTTGGATTGTTGTGTTCTGAATTGGCATCAAAAACAATAAAAGAAGCATTTGATGAAAATAACTTCAGTGAAGAGAGGCTTTCAATATATGAAAAACAATGGAAATCCCTTATCTCAGAAGAGATAAAAAAAGGAATGATTATCCGTAGGCTTTGCGGCAGGTTAAGCGATAGACAGATAGAAAAGATATTCAAAATTGTCAAATCCGATGGTTTTTTTGATTATATAACCAAAAACGCTGATTTTAACTGGCATAGCATATTTGTTTTAAATCTTTATAAAAAAATTAAAGGTTTTTATACTGATTCCTAATCATTTTTTGCAAAAGTTTTTTAATAAAAAAACTTGTATTTTCTTGAAATAAAATGTATCAAATAACGAAAACATAATGTTTTAAGGGGTTAGCAAAGGTTATTTATGATATTTAGTAGAAATAAAGTGATTAAAAAAAATGGCCATAGTAGTCATTTAGAGGCCCAGAAAAATCTCTTAACAGCAGAAGATATTGGGGAGGACATGCAGGGATTAAGCTCTGATTCAGACTCATTGACGCCATCTGAGAAACCATCTGAAAATTCTAATGGTATGGCTATTCTTAAGAAAAAAATGAAAAAGGAGAACATAGAAAAGAAAGAGAAGAAAGGTCTTAAACTTCCATCAAAGGTCGAGATACTAAGTAAGATTGGTCTGAGCAGGACTGGGGAGCTTATTGGTATTGATATAGGCACATCAGCCATAAAAGTTGGGGTTATAAAGAAGACAAAAGATGGCTTTGAACTTACGCACCTGACTAAAAAAACATATAAGAAAGATCTATTAAGCGATGGGGTTATTATAGATAACAATTTTGTCGCCCGGGAGATAAAAGATATAATATCGGCTAACAACATCAAAAGCAGTATCGCTGCCTGCGCTCTATCTAGTTACAGTGTGATTACAAAAAAGACAAGGCTCCCTATCTTTGAACAAAAGGGCATTGTAACAAAAAAACCCTCTAAATTAGTATTTGAAGATATAGCGCTAATTGAGGCTGAGATAGAGAATGCTATACCATTTTCTTTAAAAGAAATTAATTACAGTTATCATATAGTTGGGATCGACAGAGAAGATGAAAATTTCATAAATATTTTAATTGTTGCTGCAAAAAAAGAGGTAGTAGAAGGATTTGTCAATACCTTCAGGGAGGCGGGGTTGAATCTTGTATTGCTTGACGTGGATATCTTTTCATTGATTAATCTTGTTGAGCAGATATACGGATATAGTGATTCCTCAACCCTCATAGTAGATATCGGCGCCTCTGTGATGAATATGGCTATAGTGAAGGGAGAAGACATTGAGTTTACAAGAGAGATAATGCTCGGTGGAAAATATCTGACAGAACAGATCCAAAAAACATTAAAGATCCCCTTTGAAGAGGCAGAGAAAAAAAAGGTAAATGCAGATCCCGAGATAACATATCTTTTTGAAGACTTTATCTTTAATATATCCTCTGAGATTAACAAAACAATTAATTTTTACCTGTCAACAAAACCCAATGAAATAATAAGCAAGATATATATGACTGGCGGATGCTCACTACTTGACGGGCTTAAAGAAAAGGTTAATGAGGATACAAATACAGAGGTTGAGACGATGGACCCATTTCTACTTGTAGGTGGTGGGGATGTGGTAATACCTGAGGTTTATAGAGAATACAAGGATTTTAATGCTATTGCCATGCAGCTTTCAACAAGGATTGATGATATATTGAGATGATAAAGATAAATCTAATACCAAGTCAAACTGAAAAAAATCTTTTCAAAGAGGATATATATGTTTTTATCTTTATTACCTTCCTGTGCTTAATTGCTGTTGGTGGTTTTTATTATAAAAATTACAATGATATCAATGAACAGAAGAGATTGATACAAAATACTAAAAATGAGATAGCAAGCCTACAAAAGATATATAAAGAGTTCCTTGCGATGGAACAGCAGAAAAAAGAGATAGAAAGAAGAATGAAGGCAATAGAGAGCATAAAAGAGGGTAGGGCACTTACAGCAAGGATTCTCTATGATCTTACTGATATTATTAAAGATAATATATGGCTTAGAGACCTAAGTAAAACTGATGATAAATTCAAGATCGAGGGGGTATCTCTGGAGAATGAATCTATATCTGATTTTATGGAAAAACTGGCAAAGATACCGTATATGAAAAATATAGAGCTGTTGAATGTAACCGATGAGCTCGATAAGCAATCCAATGTAACAGTTAAAAAGTTCATTATACAGGGTGATATTGCACTTTGAAAAAACCAGAGATTAATCTAAAAACAATTGAGAAGAAAATAGTAAAGATACCAAAGATCTATAAACTTATTTTTTCTCTTGTCTTTAATATTGGTATATTTGCCCTATGCTTTTTTTTGATTATAAGCCCTCAGCTTGATGAGAAACATAAGTTACAGAATGAATATCGGGAGTTAAAGAAAGAACTTGACAGAATGATTACAATAAAAAACAATATGAGTAAGTACCGTCAGGATTTTGAGCGCATAAATGCGTTATATCAGGAATCTCTAAAACAATTACCTGAGCATAAGGATATACCAAACCTATTGAGAAATGTAACCAATCTCGGGACAGAGACAAGAATGAAGATAACATTCTTTGAGCCAAAACCAGCTCAAAATAAAGAATTTTATCAAGAATTACCCTTTGTGATAAGATATAATGCCCCTTTTCATAATATTGCATACTTTTTTGATGGTATAAGAAGGCTTGAAAGGATTATGACGGTGACAGGTTTTAAAATGGCGCCTGATCCAAAAAGCACCCCAGGTAGATTGACGCTGAGCGGCGAATGTGTTGCTAAAACCTATGTATATCTAAAGGAAGAACCCAAAAAAGGTGCAAAACCAGGTGGCTCACCTAAGAAATAGGGGGTAGAAATAGAATAAATGAGGATAGGGATAAAAACTTTAGAGGATAAGAAGGTAAATAAATGATATATACACGTTGCCTATTACTTTTTGCTTTAATTTTTTTAATTATATCTCCTTTGGCATTCAGTGCTGACTCGAAACCCCAGCCTAAACCTCAGCAAGAAGCGCCTCCAAAATTTAATATAGGTGACTTTACATATTCTGCAACCAACAGAAGGGACCCCTTTGAATCCCTGTTTTATACCAAGTTACAGAAGTCAATCCGCACCAACAAATCAAGCAAATCTATAAAGGAAGGCTATGAGCTTGAAGAATTAAGGCTGGTTGGGATTCTAAGGGCTGGCAATACAAGGATAGCCATGATGGAGGATATGCAGGGTAGAGGGATATTATTCAGAAATGGAGACTATCTTAATAAGAATCTATGGATTGTTGATATCCTTGACAGTAATATTGTCTTAGGATATAAGCTAAAAGGAGAGGTCAGAACATTTACTTTGGATATCCCAAGAACAAAAGAAGGGATGTGATTATGAAAAAAATATTTATAATTATATTTTTTGTGGTTTTGGCCTGCCCGCTCATCTGTAATGGCCAATCTTTGATTAAAAAACCACATAAGATGTCCTTTGACTTTGTAGACGCAGACGTGAGAAATGTTTTAAAGAGTCTGGCTGAGGTAATGGGGAAAAACATCATAATAGGGGATGATGTAAAGGAACTTAAAGATAAGACAATAACCATGAAGCTTGATAGCGTTTCCATGGAAGAGGCATTGGATGTCATTGTAAAAAATAAGGATCTGGCAATGTATGAGGAAGGAAATATTATAAGGATTATCACACTGAAAAAATCACTGGAAGAAAAGAAACGAGAGGCAGAAGATAGGGCAGCCATGCAAAGGGAGAGATTAGAAAGATTAAAACAAGGCGAAGAGTTTGCAACCGAAACTATATTTTTAAATTACACAACAGCTGCAGATGCAGTAAAGGTTATAAGAGGGGAGGTAACCGGGACCGCAACCGGTGCTGTCGGTGCTATCCAGCAAAAAGGTCTTCTTTCAGAATATGGTACGGTGACACCTGTATCATGGAATAATGCAATAATTGTCAAGGACACAAAAGAGCATGTTGAATTAATAAAAAGAATGATAACCGAACATGATTTTCCTCCTCCACAGGTTCAAATAGAGGCAAGAATTGTCCAGGCAAACTCAGACTTTTCAAAGGAACTTGGTATCCAATGGGGTGCCTCTTATAGTGCACACAGCAGTATGTTAGGCAATAAACAGGTAGAGATGGGGGCAAGCAAAAATTATGGGGAATCTTCAGGGGCAACCTCTTATACATCACCAACCGGCACAACTGGTGTAAGAACTGACGGAACAAACAGGAGTGATTTTCCTTATAATGTGAACCTTCCTGCAGCTGTATCAGCCGGCGCAGGGGGGACATTTGGTATTTTTATTGGTTCAGCATTGGACTCCTTTAAACTTGATGTTCAGCTATCAGCGCTTGAAAACTCTGGAAAAGGAAAGATAATATCTAATCCAAAGATTATTACCTCTGACAATAAACCTGCTGTTATAAAGCAGGGTCAACAGATACCCTATCAAACAGTATCCCAGTCAGGGACACAGACAGAGCTAAAGGATGCAGTGTTGTCACTTGAGGTTACACCCCAGGTCACAAAAGACAACAATATAAAACTAAAGATAAAGGCAACAAAAGACAGACCTTTAAGCCCAGTTGCTGCGGGTATACCAATTGATAAAAAAGAGGCCTCTACTGAACTAATAGTCAAAGATGGAGAGACTGCAGTGCTCGGTGGAATCTATGAGATAGAAGATACTAATTCTGAAGCTGCTGTTCCATTTTTCAATAAAATTCCTTTGTTGGGCTGGTTATTCGAAAAGGAAACAAGGACAGACAAGAAAACAGAGCTATTAATTTTTGTTACCCCGAAGATAATTAAAAACCTTTATAACAAATAGGGGGAAAATGTGAAAAAAAATGCATTTATATTGACAATTATATTTATTTTGATAATTTTTTTGTGTTCAAAATCGTTTTGCGAGGTTATAAAAACCACGATTATAGGCACAGCTGATAATAAACTTTATGTTGCAACAGGTGAAAGCATAACTATAAATGCAGGTAAAAACTATGGAATTATCAACGGGGATATCCTCTCAATATATAAAAAGGATGATAAACCTGTGATGGTTAACGAGATTGGCAAATGCGTAATAATTAAAACCGAGGATAATATAAGCACCTGCAACATAATAAAATCGAGAATTGAGGCTGGCAAAGGTGACTATGTAATGTTAAAAAAGCTAGAATATTCCGACTCTCAATTATATCCATTGATCTATACAACCTTAAATGAAATGATTGCACCATATGAAAATCATAAAAAGATAAAAGTCTATGTTCATGATATATATGATGAAAAAAACAATATTACTGAGTTCTCAGAAATAGTTAAAGAAGAGATATTGAATATTTTCAAACAAAAGGAAAGGTTATGGATCGACACCTCAGTTTTAAAAGAATATATGAATTTTCAAGATTACTATTTTTTTTCAGATATTGACAGATCGAGGCAAAAAACTATCTATACCCTTAAGAAAAAAATGGAACAGTTTAACATAGACGTTGTGATAACAGGTTATTACACAATAAAAAATAACAATCTAATGGTGAAATTATTCTTAGTGGATAAAAACTGGGAGGACAAATCAATAAAAATTTTTACAGTTGAAAAGGACTATTCCAATAACATTGCACAAATAATAAAACCTTATAAACCATTTAAGGAAAAGGAGTTTGTGGATTATAAATTTATTTTAAACATAAAAGATTATTTACCTGATAGAGATGAACAGAGAGAGATAATAAGGCTTGAATCTGAAAAAGAGATGAGTTTCAGATTTAAATTTGCTAATAGTAAATTCAGATTTAACAGAATTAGCCCAAGCGATATCAATATAAAAGTAAACGATAATATGATTAGAGATATCGAAAGGGGCGACATATATGAAAAAACATTTGAGAAAGGGAGAAAAAGGATACTCGTTTCGTTTATTCCCACCCTTTATGATAATGAGCTTGAGATAATTTCTTTAAAAAAAGAAATAAAAAAAGAGGTCCTGTTAGACTTAAATGATGAAAATGACATAAATATTGAAATCTTACTTGATACCTCATATGGCAAGGAATTTGCTGATATTAAAGTTTTAAAGAAAAAGGTCGATGAAAAAATAAAAGTAAAGCCAGTTCAAACTATCATTGAGAGGCTGCCAAGTATTGAACTATACAAAGATTAAGGAGGTATATAGGCAGATATGAAGATACTATATTCTTTAATTGTCTTTTTTTCTTTAATATTCCCTTTTAATGTATTAAGTGATGAGGGGGACCACTACCTAAATAACATAGATGCAAATGAATATAAAAATTTTTTAAATGAAATGAGAAAAACTGATAAAAAAAGGATATTTGTGGATTATAAAGAGGATAGAGATACTAGGTATAGGAAATTAAGAGAGAGCGCCTTTTTTGAAGCCAGGGAGGCATCGATTTTAAATCAAAGATTATGGGAAGATAGATTTGCAGAAAGATGGGATAGACAATCTTTTTTCACAGAAAAAGTGTACTCAGGGTCAAATTATGAATCTGATAGGGCAGCAAAGGCTCTAATATATGGTTATCCTGCAAAAGGTAGGCGGCGATAGATAATTATACATATAATATTTTTTATCTCGTTAAAATAAATTAAATCACTGCAGGCTCGATTTTTGCCATTAAGGGTAATGGATTAGGCTCGAAGGATTAAAAAAAGTATTCAAACAATTTTTTTACAGCTAAAAATTATGCGATTATCAAAATTCATCTCTATCTGTGGTATTGCGACGAGGAGAAAGTCAGAAGATATTATTAGATCTGGAAGGATTAAAGTTAATAATATTACAGTATTGGAGCCGTCGCTTGATATAGATTCTAATAAAGATATTATATTACTTGATGATGTAAGGATAAAAGAGAATAAAAAACTAATTTATATTGCACTGAATAAGCCTGTTAAGTTTATATCCGATTTAAAAGATGACAAGGGCAGAAATATTGCCAGGGAACTTATTGATATTGAAGGAAAGCTTTTTCCAGTAGGGAGACTTGACTACAATTCAGAGGGGCTAATCCTTTTCACAAATGATGGTGAATTTGCGAATATTATTATGCACCCGAGGTATGAGATAGAGAAGGAATACTATGTTAAGGTAAAAGGGAGACTGGAAAAAGATGATTTTATGCGTCTGAAAAAAGGGATTATTATTGATGGTGTTTTATACAAGGTCGAACGCATCGAATTTCTTAAAAGATCTCTCAAGAATAACTGGTATAACATTGTTATTAAAGAAGGTAAAAATAGGATGATTAGAAATATGTGCCTTGCTATCCATCATCCAGTTTTAAAACTTGTAAGGGTCCGTATAGGGAATATCAGGCTTGGCAGGCTTGAGGCTGGACAATATAGGTTTTTAACAGATAGGGAGGTTACTTTAATAAAGTCAAAAAAACAATAAAATAAAAGTTAACATAATATTCCTTATCGGAACAAATAGATTTTATTTAAAAGGGGCTCATCAAAAGCCCCTTTTTATTTTAATGTGTCATTTGTCGAATTTTTCCTTGACACATTCCATGGATTCATCTATTGCCTGCAAAGTCAGTTCTAAATCCCCTTCTGTATGGCGATAAGATATATAGGCGTGATGATGGGGTGTAAAAAAGAACCCCCTTCTTATCAACTGGGTATAAAATTCAGTTCGTTTTGCACGCTTTATATCTACGTCGCCCCTTTCAAAGGTAATAAAAAACATAGGTGCTACACCGGAAAGCTCTGCGCCTGTATCATATTTATCCAATACCTTCTGAACCTTGTTTAGGAATCTTTCTCCTTTCTCCCAAATATTTTCAATAACCCTTTCTCTTTCAAGAATCTCAATGGTTTTTAGGGCTGCAATATAACCATCACTGTTTGGAAAAAATGTTGAGGATATAAAAAGCTTTGATGCTGCAGCCATCATTACATCATGTTTACCTGTTACAACACTTATTGCATATCCGTTTGCCATACCTTTGCCAAGTACAGTGAGATCAGGCTTAACCCCATATAATTCCTGTGCGCCACCCATACGAAGCCTAAAACATGTTCGGACCTCATCAAAAATTAATACAACACCATATTTATCAGCTAATGCCCTAACACCTTCAAGAAAGCCTGGTTTAGGCGTCTGCATCTTCTGATGAAGATGATGGCCAAATGGCGTCATGATAATGGCGGCTGTTTCATTGCCATGGATTGCCATAAGTTTTTCAAGGGACTCAAGGTCATTATAGTGGAACTCAAAGACATCTTCATAATATTTCTGAGGAATACCTCCTTTCATCTCAACACACCAATCATGCCACCCATGGTATCCGCAGCGCATAATCTTAATTTTGTTTGTATAAGCCCTTGCAATACGGACACTTGCAGTTGTAGCATCAGACCCTGTCTTGAGAAATATACTTAACTCTGCAGAAGGTATAAGAAAATTTAATTTTTTTGCAAGCTCATTCTGGTAAGGCTGCGTAAGCGAGAAACAAAACCCTTTTTCTTTTATCTGCCTGATTACTGCATCATCAACCTCATCCTCTCTATAACCAAGTATGATAGGGCCATAACCACACAAAAAATCTATAAACTCGTTTCCATCAACATCAATCAGCCTGCAGCCTTTTCCATATTCTAGAAATATAGGATATTCCCCCATTATAAAGTCAGTTGGTTTTCGTGCACCAAGCACTCCGCCAGGAACAAGAGTCTTTGCTTCCTCGTAAAGGGCAAGGCTCTTTGCAATATTCAGTCTCTGTGCATCTTTCATAATATTTCCCTCCTTAATTTTCTCATTAAAATACCTTATTATCTGGATTAATCACTCAAATCTTTAACATAGACCTTATAGTCTCTATCTGATGTATCCTCGCCCCTCTTTTAATTAATTCTGCAAGAAATTTATCAGGGTCAATACACCCCTCTGGGGCAACTACGCCTTTCTCCTTTATCTCTCCTGAACTAAACATAAGGGCTGCAATAGAGGCAGGTAATCCAGTCCCTGGAGCCATCCTTCCTACTATATCAGCAGTATATGTCACCTCCTTATCGCCCCTTATACCCTTTACAATAACCTTTAAACCTGATGCCTGTGGACCATTATCCCTTCCCTTTGGAATGTTCTCCCAAAGCCTTAGTGTTAAATCGTAAGGGACTATCTTCTGCCCCTTAACATCCACAGGCTCCTTACTTAAAAATCCTGTATCTCTCTGTTCTTTAATAAGTCTATCTACCCATAAAGGGATGAGTGCTCCTTTTATGACGACCTTTTTCACGTTCTTTATATAACGAGGGATAGTAAGGGGCTGAGGGTGTCCAACATAACTTATAAGACACTCGCCAAGGGGTTCAAGGAACCTTTCTGTTTCTTCACCGCTTCCGCCATCAACATACTCTATCTTGCCATCTATAAACTGTGGAATCTTTCCAAGCACCATATGAAGGCTATGGTCCCATGCAGCCCCTGCGAGCTCGGCGATGCTTACCACCCAGTAAAGATAAATCTCATCAACCCTATCAAGTTTATTAGCATACCATTTTACCAGCACGTTATTTGTTCCAGGGTCAGAGCCCATACCTGTAAGGACTGTTATCCCAGCCTCTCTTGCCTTTTCATCAATATCAGATGCAAAAAGAATCTCCGCTGCCTCATAATCATCGCATATATCTATGTAATCTACCTTTGCCTCAACAGCTGCCCTTGCTACTGCCACAGCTGTTTTATAAAAAGGACCCGCACAGTTAACAACAACGTCAACAGCTTTAATAGCCTCAACAAGTCCATTATGATTATTAACATCGAGGAGCTTCAATGTTATCTTTTCACTGGCTTTGAGCTTATCCTGCACCCTTGAAGGGTCTATATTTATATCCCCAAGAATAACATTATGTATCTGCGCCTGTTTAATAAGGTCCCTTGCAACACCCTGACCCATACCCCCTGTTCCACCAACTACCAACACCTTCATAATACTCTCCCTTCGTAAATTATTAATTCGCTTTATTTATTTATATCAAAATCACCTTCAAGGAGCTCTGTAAGCACACCATGCAGTTTGCTTGGATGATGAATGAAGGCATATCTTGTCCCAAAGAGTTCCCTTGGTTTTTCATCTATTAGTTTAACATTTTTACTTCGCAGCTCCTCCATAGCCTTTGTAAGATCGTCTACTTTATAAGAGATGAGAAATACACCTTCACCTCTTTTAGCAATAAATTTAGCTACTTCACCATCAGGCGATGTAGATTCCATAAATTCAACCGCAACATCACCTATATAATATCTTAATACCCTGATTTTTTCTGACTCTGCTGTATATTCACAAAAAGGGGTTAAACCAAAATGTTCCTTATAAATCCTTTTTGTCTCTTCAAGGTCTTTTACAGCAAAACATATGTGGTCTATTTTTTCGATCTTCATTATTCCCCCCTCAAAAACTTTTAAATATTGCTAGATACTATAAATTAATGTTGTATACTGTATACAATGAATTTAAGATATAATTTAATGGTTTTCTTTGTCAACTAAAATTATAGTATTAACAAAAATCCTTGACAAATAATCTACCCTTTATTAGAATAGATAATCTCCTTTGAAAACATAACATGCTAATTTTATTGCATTTTTATGTGTAATTTTTGTTTATGGATAATATTAATAACAAAATAGAAAAATCAAGATTGTATAATTCTTTTGCGGTAAAACTCGATGACATAGCCAGCAGTCTGCTTCTGACAGACCCTGATGGCAAAGAAAATATACTCCTATGTGTTCAGAATTATGTAGAAAAAATTTTTATAAAAAATGCAATGGAGATTTCAAATAATAATATATCAAAAGCATCTAAATTACTTGGCATTAACAGAAATACATTAAGTAAAAAATTAAGAAATATTTAAACATCGTAAAAAAATTAAGAAAAAAAAATTAAGAAAAAATTTTCTAGGAAAATTATTCTTTAACCTATTCAACTAAATACCTAACAATCAGATCCCCTACCTCCCTTGTTCCACAACCCATCTTTCCTGCATCAAGGGACTTTATATCGTTCTTTAAGGCTTTTTTAACAGCATTTTCTATCTGTAAATAGGCTTCCCTCTCACCCAAAAAATCGAGCATCATAGCGCCTGCCATAATAGCTGCCAGTGGGTTTATAATATTTTTACCCGTATATTTAGGGGCAGAGCCACCCATAGGCTCAAACATTGACACCCCATTTGGATTAATATTCCCTCCTGCGGCAATACCAAGCCCACCCTGTATAATAGCGCCTAGGTCAGTAATGATATCACCGAAGAGATTATCAGTCACTATCACATCAAACCATTCAGGGTTTTTTACCATCCACATACAGGTTGCATCTACATGGGCATAATCTGTCTTAATATCAGGGTATTCTTCTGCCACCTCATAGAATGTCCTTGCCCAGAGGTCAGATGCATATGTTAATACATTTGTTTTGGCACAAAGCGTAAGCTTTTTCTGTTTGTTGCGCGTTCTTGTATAATCAAAGGCAAAACGGATACACCTTTCAACACCCTTTTTTGTATTGATAGATTCCTGAATCGCCACCTCATCCTTTGTGCTCTTTTTTAAAAATCCTCCAGCACCTGTATAGAGACCCTCTGTATTCTCTCTTATTACAACAAAATCAATATCATTGGGACCCTTGTTTTTAAGGGGGGTTTCAACACCCTCATAAAGTTTTACTGGCCTCAGATTTATATATTGGTCAAGCTCAAATCTTGTCCGTAGAAGTATCCCTTTCTCAAGAATTCCGGGTTTTACATCTGGATGACCTATAGCGCCCAAGTAGATGGCATCATATTTTTTTAATTCATCTAAAATGGAATCAGGTAATATATCTCCTGTCTTCAGGTATCGCTCACCACCTAAATCATATCTGGTGTAGCTTAAAGTAAAACCCATTTTTTTTGAGACTGCATTTATCACCTTTATACCTTCATTCAAAACCTCTGGGCCTGTTCCATCGCCTGGAATTGTGGCTATATTATATGTTTTACCCATTCTACCTCCTACCCATGTTGAAATAATTTAATGCCTTTAACCCAATATCTTTTCTATACTGCATCCCTTCAAATTTTATACACGATACAGCATCATACGCCTTTTTTATTGCCTCATCATACGAATCCCCGATTGCTGTGACACTAAGAACCCTGCCCCCAGATGTAATATATCTATTGCCATCTTTTTTTGTCCCTCCATGAAATACCATTACATCCTTTCTATCTTTCAAGTCATCTAATCCATTGATAACATATCCTTTTTCAGGATTATAGGGATAACCCCTCGATGCAATAACAACACACACAGATATACCTTGTTTCCATTTTATCTCTTTAATCTCCCTTAATCCCCCGTTTACGCAGGCCATTAATATAGGTAGTATATCACTTTCCATCTTAAAGAGGATAGGTTGTGTCTCAGGATCTCCAAATCGAGCATTAAATTCAATTACATATGGTTGATTATCCCTTTCCCTTAGCATAAGCCCGGCGTAGAGAACACCCCTGTAAACAATATCCTCATCTGTAAGGGCATGGATAGTTTTATCCATTATATCCATATTTATTTTTTCTGCCAAATCATCATCAATAAAAGGTATAGGCGTATATGCCCCCATCCCCCCTGTATTTGGCCCTCTATCGTCATCGAGAAGCGGCTTATGATCCTGTGATGCAAGCATTGGGAGCGTAGTCTTGCCATCTGTAAAGGAAAGATACGAGGCCTCAACCCCTGGTAAGAATTCCTCTATAACAACCCTTTTACCAGCATCCTTATATATAAGATTCACCATAAGGTCTTTAAGAACGCGTTGCCCATCCAGTTTATCTGATATAACATATGCACCCTTACCCGCACATAAACCATCTGCCTTGATAACATATGGGGGGTTCAGCGTGGTCAGGTATCCCTGAGCCTCGTCATAGTTTTGAAAAACCTTAAAATCTGCAGTGGGGATACCGTATTTTTCCATTAATTTTTTGGCAAATATCTTGCTTGCCTCTATCTGTGCACCTTTTTTATTAGGGCCAAATATAGGGACCTTTTCTTTGCTAAACGCATCAGCAATACCTTCTGCCAGAGGGTTTTCAGGGCCTACAACTACAAGGCCTATATCTTCTTTCTTTGAGAAAGATATGAGCCTATCAAAATCATTAATATCTATTTCAATACATTCAGCGATATCTGATATCCCGCCATTTCCAGGAACGCAATATATAGCATCAACCTGTTTTGATTCTGATAATTTCCATACAAGGGCATGTTCCCTGCCCCCACTTCCAATTACAAGCACCTTCATGGTTAAACCTCAATCAATAAAATAATCTTGTAGTTGAGTTACGCCCGATAAATAATCAAATATGGCTTTATCATAATTATAGGTGAGATGGAATACCTTCTTAGCAAGCCTAAACCTAAGATGTTCAGTGGTCGCCCCTTTATGTGCCTTCATAACGTCCATAACCTCCTGATAGTCCTCAGGGTCTGTAACCACAGTAACGTATTTAAAGTTTTTAGCAGCAGCCCTGATCATTGATGGGCCGCCTATATCAATGTTTTCAATTGCCTCTGCAAAGGTGCATCCTTTCTCAACGACATCTTGAAAGGGATAAAGATTAACCACAATCATATCAATATGTTTTATGCCGTGCTCCTCCATTGCCTTTTGATGTTCCTTGTTGTTCCGCAGGTTAAGGATACCACCATGAACCTTCGGGTGGAGGGTCTTTACCCTTCCATCCATAATCTCAGGAAACCCTGTATAATTGCTTATCTCTACAGAATTAACACCTATTGAATCAAGATATTTTTTTGTCCCGCCTGTAGATAATATCTCAATATTGTAGCTTTCGAGAAAATGGGCAAAATCTGACAAATCAGTCTTATTTGATACGCTCACTATAGCCCTTTTTATCTTCATATAACGCCCCCCTAATAGCCTAATTCTTCATTTATAAGATAAACCGATATATCTGTCTGGCCTGGTTTTTTGAGGAGTATAGAGACTATCCTACATATTCTTTTATCAGAATTACAATCATGACAATAACCTGTTTCGGCGCATGGTAATGGCAGGTTTAGCCTTTTTGCATTCATTGGTGCTGCCACCTTTTTTATTCTGTCTATGGCAGCCTCGATATCATAGACTATTTTATTGATCCCAGCTACAACTATTACCTTTTTTGGTCCAAAAGTCATGGCATTTACCCTGTTACCAATGCCATCGATATTAACAATCTCACCTTTTTCTGTTATTGCATTTGCGCTTGTTAAAAATAGGTCTGCTGTAAGCTGTGATATCCTTATTGCCGCTATCTCATGAGACTCCAGCCCATCTCTCCAATGGTCAAGGACAACAACCCCTGTTTTTTTCATCTGCTCTACAATACCAAGCTCTCTGATGGTTACTGAACCGCCGAAACCTATCTTATCCCCTTGCTTTGTCTGTTCTACAATTCTTTTTAAAAGACTTTCCCTGTTAGTGAAATATTCTGCTGGGAAAAAATTAGACTCTAGCGCCTTAACAGTTCTGGCAATCTTCTTTTCGTAATGCCATTTTTTTAAATCCATACTCTTTACCTCCCTGATTTTGGTTATAGTAAATTCTGATCGGACAATTTGTCAATAAAAAATAAGGGGTAGCTGTAAAATGTTATTGGCTGACTTCTTTTAACCATCTTATAAATATTGACTTTTTCATTTTTATATAATTATAATAAAAATAATAACATGGGCGGTTAGCTCAGATGGTTAGAGCGCTGGTCTCACATACCAGAGGTCGTAGGTTCGAATCCTATACTGCCCACCATTCTTTTATCAGGGGGCATAATGTCAGGCCATAGTAAATGGAGTTCTATAAAACATAAAAAAGGCGCAGCGGATGCTAAAAGAGGGAAGATATTCACAAAGCTCATAAAAGAGATAACAACTGCTGCACGATTAGGCGGTAGTAACCCTGAATCCAATGCAAGGCTAAGACTCGCCATTGCCCAGGCAAAGGCAGAGAATATGCCAAAAGATAATATTGAAAGGGCTATTAAAAAAGGGGTAGGGGCAATAGAGGGTGAAAGCTATGAAGAATACACATACGAGGGTTATGGTCCTGGCGGCGTTGCAATACTTATAGAGGTTTTGACTGATAATAAGAAAAGAACAACAGCAGAGATACGCCATATACTATCCCGCATGAACGGGAATATGGGTGAGGCAGGATGTGTTTCCTGGATTTTTAATAAAAAAGGTTATATATCATTTGACAAAAATAATGTGAACGAGGATGAAATAATTGAGCTTGCATTAGAGGCAGGGGCAGAGGATGTGACATCAGATGACAATGTTATAGAGGTAATAACTGATATAGCAGACTTTGAAAATGTGAAAAAAGTATTTGATTCTAAGGGATTGCAATATATAGTCTCTGAGATAAGCATGATACCTCAGACATCAGTAAAACTTGAGGGAAAAAACGCAGAGACTATGTTAAAACTCATGGAGGCACTGGAAGATTCTGATGATGTCCAGAAGGTGTATGCTAATTTCGATATCTCCTCAGAAGAGATGGAGAGGATAGCTGCTGGCAAGTGAGTATGAATGATTATCCTTGGATTAGACCCCGGTCTTGCAAGTACCGGCTTTGGTTTGATAAGGTTTAAAGACAACAATCCTACCCTGCTTAAATGCGGTTATATTAAAACATTCCAAAAAGACCATATCTCTGCCAGGATATCACAGATCTATGCAGATTTAGATAGCCTTCTAAAAGAGACAATACCCGATATAATTGCTGTGGAAGATATATTTTCCCTTGTCCGCTATCCAAAGGCAGGGATATTATTGGGGGTTGTTCTTGGGGCTATATACCTTATTGCGTCCAATAATAAGGTAGAGCTTATTGAAATAACGCCAAAAGAGGTAAAGAATGCCTTAATTGGATACGGCAATGCGGACAAATACCAGATAAAGAAGATGATACAGCACTCACTAAATATAAATAGAATAGATTCATTTCATGCAGCCGATGCCCTTGCAGTAGCACTAACAGCTTATTATAGGATGGATAATACGGAGAGGGTGATTTGATCTCATTTCTTCAAGGTAAAATAAAAAAAATATATGATGACCGCCTTACCCTTATTGTAAACGGCATCGGTTACGATATATTAATACCTGCCTATCTCATTGAAGAGATAAAAAGGTCATCTAATACAGAAGATATCCTTTCTCTTTATATATCCTATAATCAAACAGAGAGACAACCAAAACCCATACTTGTAGGGTTTAAAAATGAGCTTGAGAAGGATTTTTTTGAATTATTTATCTCTGTTGAGGATATAGGTCCTGCTGCTGCCATAAAAGCCATAACAATCCCCATAAGGGATATTGCCCGTTATATAGAGGACAAAGATATTAAGGGCCTAAGGCGGTTAAAAGGCATTGGCGAGAGAAAGGCTGAGAAGATTGTTGCAACATTGAAGGGTCGTGTAGCAAGATATGCCCTGCTTCCTGAAACAGAGGAGTCTGTAAGGGGTGCTGCTACAGATTTTAGAAAAGAGGTGGAGGATGTCCTTGTAAATCAATTAGGGCACAAGGTTCAGGAGGCAAGAAAGATGATTGCTGATGCCATAGAGAGAGACCCTAGCATAAGGTCCTCTGAGGAGCTTTTTGAAGAGGTATATAGAGGACAGAGACAGTGATTAAAAAAGAATACAGCAAGGATGATCAACAACAATATCTCCTAAATGATATTAATGAGATAGAGAAAAAGGAGACATCAAATCTCAGACCCCTGACGCTTAAGGAATATATAGGTCAGGATAGGGTCGTAGAGACATTGAAGATAGCCATCGATGCAGCACTTAAAAGAAAGGAACCTCTTGAACATATACTTTTTAACGGACCACCCGGGCTTGGCAAAACAACACTCGCCCATATAATTGCCAACGAGATGGGGACAAAGATAATAACCTCATCAGGCCCTGCCCTTGAAAAAGGAGGTGATTTGATTGGGCTTTTAACGCACATAGAAAGGGGTGATATATTTTTTATAGACGAGATCCACAGGATACCCAAGATTGTGGAGGAATTCCTCTACCCTGCCATGGAGGATTTTGCTGTGGATTTTATCTTTGATAAAGGGGTTCATGCAAGGACTCATCGATACCGTCTTGAACAGTTTACACTTATAGGAGCAACTACAAGGGCAGGACTTTTGTCATCACCTTTAAGAGAACGCTTTGGTATTACAAGAGATCTTGATTTCTACAATGAAAAGGATCTTGCGAGGATAATAAAGAGGTCCGCTAGGATAATAGATATCTCGATAGACGACAAGGGTGCAGCTGAGATTGCGAAAAGGTCAAGGGGGACACCAAGGGTGGCAAACAGACTATTGAAAAGGGTCAGGGATTTTGCCCAGGTGAAGGCAGATGGGATAATCACAAAGGATGTGGCAATAGATGCCCTTATATTAGAAGGTATAGATGAATTTGGTTTAGGGGACATAGACAGAAGATTTCTGAAGACTATAATCTTTAACTATAAAGGTGGTCCAGTGGGCATAGAGGCACTTTCAGCAACACTACAACTTGAAAGCGATGTGCTTATAGAGGTTATTGAGCCCTATCTATTAAAGACAGGATTTATAATAAGGACATCCCAGGGAAGAAAGATAACAGAAAAGGCATATAAACACCTTAACATTAAAAAGAAGGAGGAAGATACGACACTTTTTTAATAGATAGAGACATTGATGCATCAAAGGGTTATCTTTTTAACCTGACCGCTTATACCATAAAAATCTACATCCTTACCATTCAACACAAATTTGATCCCGCCGGCATTGCCAACAAGTATGTCAAACCTTTCTTTGGCATTTAAAATTACCACCTCCCCTGGATTAAGCATAAATTCCTTCTTCTCATTCTCGTCTATTATAATGCTTACCCACGTTCTTTCATGACAGCTTATAAGCAACTTTTTGTTTGGAGCTATAAACGTGGTATTCTGGTTTTGTTCAGTGTTATCGATGCTGTTTGAGAACTGTATAGCATTTTCCAACCTTATGTTATCCGCCTTTTCCTGTTTAGAATTAAAGAGAACAAGGCCTGCTATCAAAATAAAGACGACCAATGAATATATAAAGATAGTCCTTGATAGAAATCTACTCTTGTCACTTAAAAATCTTATTGAGTTACGTTGATTTCTTTTATGGTCTTTTGGGATACTGAGTTCAGTTTTATTTATGTTGTTGATAATGAGATAAGGGAGAATGGTCTTTTGAATCCCTAAAATAGCTGCATATTCTTTTAAATAACCCTTAAGGTAAATCTCATGAGGGAGCCTCTCCCACATTCCATTCTCTATTGCCTCAATGGTATGTCTTCTTACATTCATAATATTTGAGATTTCACTTATGGTTAAGCCCTTTTTTTCTCTTTCAGATTTAAGTATTGAGCCTATCTCATTTAAATCAAATGGGTATTCAATTTTAAACTTATTCTCCTTGGATTCGTTAGTTTCCTGATTATTAAATGAGTTAGTTTCCTGCAGACCTATCTGTTCAATGGCATTTTTTTCTGCTGTATTATTTTCAGATAGAATCGCTTTAAGGGATTTGCCAAGCGGGTTTTTATATTTTTTCGACGCCATCGTACGTTCCAAATTTAATTATAAATCTATTTGTTAATAGTGGTTATTGGTTTATTATACATCTTTTATTTAGCTTTACAATATAATTTTTATTTTTAATAAATTCACAATTTTTGACCCTCTTC
>Ga0067045_1028006_pt1 | contig 46624 bp, 36 predicted proteins | sample TerdegcTABiofilm_FD_59184 | JGI IMG/M metagenome (GOLD analysis project Ga0067045, IMG submission 59184) | Combined Assembly of (Gp0054472, Gp0054536) Wastewater bioreactor microbial communities from Singapore -Terephthalate degrading...
GCCACTGCCGCGACCGTCGCGGCTCGCACTGCCGCTGTACCGCCGAGAAGACCATCATGTCCATCGCCCTGCAGCCGGCCCGCGTGGGACGGCTCGAACTGCGCAACCGCATCGTCCGCTCGGCAACGGCCGAACGGCTGGCCGACCCGGATACCGGAGCCCCGCTGCCCGCGCTGGCCGAGCAGTATGCGGCCCTGGCTCGCGGCGGCGTGGGGCTGATCGTCACCGGCCACACGTACGTGCACCGGCGCGGCAAGGTGAACCGGTGGATGGCTTCCATGGCCGACGACGCGGTGATCCCCGCCTGGCGGCGCACGATTCGTCCAGCGCAGGAGGCTGGCGCCCGCCTGCTGGCACAGCTCAATTTCGCGGGCGGTGCCGCCGATCCGCAGACCACACCCGAGGCGCTGTCGCCGTCCGGCGTGGCGGTCACGCCCGGCGCGCAACCGGCGATCATGTCGGAAGCGGACATCCAGCAGATCCTGGCCGCCTTCGCGCAGGCGGCGCGGCGCGCGGCCGAAGCCGGGTTCGACGGCGTTCAGCTCCACGCCGCGCACGGGTATCTGGCCTGCCAATTCCTCACGCCGCGCACCAACCAGCGCGACGACGCGTGGGGCGGCGATCCGGCCCGCCGGCGAGCGTTCCTTGTGGCCATGGTCGCCGCCGTCCGCGCCGCCGTCGGGCCCGACTTTCCCCTCTGGCTGAAGCTGGGCGTGGCCGGCGACGCCGCCAGCGGTCTGCGGGCCGCGGAGGGCGCCGAGGCAGCAGCAGCGTTGGCGATGGCTGGCGTCGACAGCATCGAGATCAGTCACGGGCTCGGCGCGCCGCTCGAAGTGGACCGAACGCGCCAGGCCGAGTATCTGCCGCTGGCCGTGGCCGTGCGGGCGCGGGTGGCGGCCGAGTATCCCCTGGCGTTGGTCAGCGGTTTTCGCTCGCTGCGCGGCATCGACGCGGTGCTGGAATCCGGGGTGGTGCAACTGGCGAGCCTGTCGCGGCCGTTCATCGCCGAACCAGACCTGGTGCAGCGCTTCGCGGAGGACCCGGACTACGTGGCCCTGTGCACCCGCTGCAATCGCTGCCGGCCCACGCCGCCAGCCACCAGCATCGAGTGCCGCAACCAGCAGGTCTTGGCCCGGCGGCACGCGCGCCAGGGATGACCACCGCGGCTGCCTGACAGCGGTCCGGAGAAGCGGTGCGGCCGCAGCCCCAGCGCCACGCGATTGCCGGCGTTCGTGCCGGCGGCTATCATTCTGCGCTCGGTAGGCGACCCGGTGATGGGCGCACCGCACCAACGCCAGCAAGCCACGCACAAGCCTCCAGGAGGATCGCCTTGACGACCAAGAAGTACCGCGTTGCCGTGGTGGGCGGCGCGGGCATGTGGGGACGTCACTATCTGCGCGTGTTCGCCGAGCACCCTGAGTGCGAAGTGGTCGGTCTGGTGGATCGGGCGCGGGAGCGACGCCACGAGTTCGCGCAGCGCTACGGCGTCCAGGCCGAGTACGACAGCATCGAGGAATTGCTGGCGCGCACGGTCCCGGATGTCGTCGCGGCCGTCGTGCCGGTGAGCCAGAACTATCCCGTGGTCAAGGCCTGCGCCGAGGCCGGCGTGCGCGTGGTCGGCTGCGAGAAGCCGATCGCCGCGGTTCTCGCCGAAGCGGATGCCATGGTCGAGATCTGCCGCCGGCACGGCACCATCCTCGGCTGCGGCCAAGCCGCTTGGGCTACTCCCTATATGCCGCAGGTGATCCGTTGGATCCACGCGGGCAGCATCGGCAAACTCACCGGGGTGGCTATCCCCGGCGGCCTGCCGGTGGAAGTCTCGGGTGCCGGGTGCGTGCAGTTGGCGGCACTGCGTCTGGTCACGCAGATGGACGCCGTCTGGGTGGAAGGCTGGGAGCTGCCACCAGTGCCCGGGTACGTGGCCCCGGGCACCGATCCGCTGGAAGCGGACGTGCCCGCGTACGGGCGAATCGGCCTGGACGGCGGCATCGTCTGCGAGATTCCCGCTCCCCAGAACGAGGCGCACGCGGCCACCTTCATGTCGATCCGCGGCGAGAACGGGCAGGTGTGGCTGGGGCATCCGCGGCCGGTGCTGATCCAGGGCGCCGGCGCTGCGGCCGTCCCGGTGTACCCCGAATTCCTCGACCGCGAGCCCGACGATTTCTTCCGCGGCTCCATCCTGCGTCTCTTGGATGCCTTCGACACGGGCCAGGAGCCGCTCAGCAGCGGCGCCGACTATCGCCACGCCCTGGAGATCGCCATCGCCATCAAGCTGTCGGCAGCCAATGGCCATCAGCGGGTCCACCTGCCGCTGGCGGATCGTTCGCACCGCATCCTGCCGCATCCGTATCGCCTGTTCGGCGGCGACGTCGCCGGCTGGCAGAGCATCGGCTACCCCGGTCCACCGCGGCTGCCCCTGGAGCTGCGCGCCATCAGCCAGTTCAGCGAACTGACCGCGGTGTCGTACCAGGACATCCGCCGGCTGCTGCAGGCCGTCGAACCGGCGGATCTGGCCCTGGCACTGCAAGGGACCGAGCCGATCACGCGGCGCCGGGCCATGATGGGACTGCCCGAGCCGCTGCGGCACCGAGTGCAGCAGGCGCTGGACAGCGCTGGCGAGGTCACGGCCGAGCAGATCGAGGCCGCGCAGCAGCGCATCGTGGCGGTCGCGCACACGCTGTGAGCCCGGGCCGCTCGCCCAGACCGCCGGAGTGCTGATCCGCTGAGCGCGCCAGCGCCGCGGACCGGGGCGGCCGCGCGGTCTGCCGGCCTGCGCGTCAGGGCCGGGCGTGCTCCTCCAATTCGAACCTGAACGGCACGCTGACCCACACCCTGACCGGCCGGTCGTTCTGCAGCGCCGGGGCGAATTCCCATTGCTGGGCAGCGGCCGCAGCGGCTGCGTGGAAGATGGCGGGTCCGACGATGCGGCTGATGCGCTCCACCCGGCCCTCGGTATTCAGCAGCAGGCGCACCGAGACGCGCCCCTCCACCAAGGCGGTGCGAGCGCTGTCCGGGTAGACCGGCAGCACCCGACGCAGGACCTTCGGCGGCCGCTCCAGCATCCAGAACTCGACCGCGTCCTCCTCGTCCTCCGGCGCGAACTGCGCCACCAAGGGCATTGCCGGCTCGCGCCGGCTGGCCGTCGGCGGTGTGGCCGGGGCGGGCTGGCGCGCCGGCCGTGCGGGCTGGGGCGCCCGGGGGATCGACGCCTGGGTCTGGGGCACCGGCTCGAGGGTGATGATCTGCGGCGGCAGCGGCCGGAGCGGCGCCTGCAGGTGCAGCTCCGGATTCGCCGCCAGCAGCGCCAGATGCAGCAGCACCGACAGGCCGAGGCTCTCCGCCAGCACCCGGTGGTAGGTCCGTCTGAGGTCAGCCTCCGGCCGCTTGCTGCGGATCACGCAGCATCCTCCGCGGGACGCACGGTTCGCCGGTGGGCGTCATCCACCCGGACGCGGGACGACGCTCCCTGATGGGCTTCTCTGCTCTTCGGCGGGAATATAGCACGGCGTCTGCCGACAAGCGCCAACTTCGCTCGCGCCGGTTTGCCGCCAGGTCTGGTGGGTGGTATCATAGGGCACTGCGTGCGCGCACCCGGCCCGGCTGGAGCAGGCGCGGGTACCGCGCGCTCAACGCGAGGAGTCTGCCCATGTCCGCGATCGTGCTGCTGTTGCTGCTGGTCGGCGTCATCGCGTTTCTGTCCCTGTTCACCTACTTCATCCCGGTGGGGCTGTGGGTGACGGCCTATTTCGCGGGCGTGCGCGTGGCGATGTTCCGCGATCTGGTGGGCATGCGGCTGCGGCAGGTGCCACCCAGCGCCATCGTGCAGCCGCTGATCAGCGCCACCAAGGCTGGACTCAACCTCAGCCTGGACCTGCTCGAGGCGCACTATCTGGCCGGCGGCAACGTGAACGCCGTGGTCGTCGCCCTGATCTCGGCCGACAAGGCGGGCATCCCCTTGACCTTCGAGCGAGCGGCCAGCATCGACCTGGCGGGTCGCGATGTCCTGGAAGCCGTGCAAATGAGCGTCAACCCCAAGGTCATCACCACGCCCATGGTCGCCGCGGTCGCCAAGGACGGCATCCAGGTCACCGCCACCTCCCGCGTGACCGTGCGCGCCAATATCGAGCGTCTGGTCGGTGGGGCCGGCGAAGAGACCATCGTGGCCCGGGTCGGCGAGGGGATCGTCACCACCATCGGCTCGGCGGAGACCCACAAGCAGGTGCTCGAGAATCCGCACCTGATCTCCCAGCGCGTGCTCGGGAAGGGGCTGGACGCGGGCACGGCCTTCGAGATCCTGTCCATCGATATCGCCGATGTCGAGGTCGGCGAGAACATCGGCGCCAAGCTCCAGCAGGACCAAGCCGAGGCGGACCTCAAGATCGCCCGGGCCAAGGCCGAGGAGCGGCGCGCCATGGCCGTGGCCCTGGAGCAGGAGATGAAGGCGCGCGTGCAGGAGATGAGCGCCAAGGTCCGCGAAGCCGAGGCCGAAGTGCCGTTGGCGCTGGCGGCGGCCTTCAGAACCGGCAACCTGGGCCGCTTGCAGGCATGAGACAGCAGCCCGGGTGAAGCAGCGGCCAGGCGCGCACCGGTTGGGTGTCCCGCCCACCGGGTGCAGAGCCTTTGGGGTGAGCCGCCAGGCGACTGAGTTCGGTTGCGACGGGAGGTCTGCTATGCCCCTGTGGGGGGCCGTGGAAGCAGGCGGCACCAAGTTCGTCTGTGCCGTGGGTTCCGGGCCCGACGACTGGCGCGAGGAAATCCGCTACTCGACGACCACGCCCGGCGAAACCCTGGCGCGCGCTGCGGAGTTCTTCCGTGCCCATCACCGGCGCACGCCGCTGGCCGCGGTGGGAGTGGCGGCCTTCGGCCCGGTGGACCCCGACCCGCGCTCCGCGACCTTCGGGTACATCACCACCACGCCCAAGCCGGGCTGGGCCCACACCGATATCGTCGGCTTTTTCCGCGGCGCCCTGGACCTGCCGGTCGGGTTCGACACGGACGTCAACGCTGCCGCGCTGGGCGAGCACCGCTGGGGCGCGGCGCGCGGTCTGGAGACGTTCGTGTACCTGACCGTGGGGACCGGCATCGGCGGCGGCGGCATGACCGGCGGGCGACTGCTGCACGGCCTCATCCACCCCGAGATGGGGCACATGCGCATTCCCCACGATCGCAGCGCGGATCCCTACCCGGGATGCTGTCCGTTCCACGGCGACTGCTGGGAAGGGCTGGCCGCCGGTCCTGCCTTGGAGGGCCGCTGGGGCGCTCGGGCGGAGACCCTGCCAGCCGAGCATCCTGCCTGGGCGCTGGAGGCCCGCTACCTGGCGCTGGGCCTGGCCAACCTCGTATGCACCCTATCGCCCCAGCGGATCATCATGGGCGGCGGGGTGATGCAGCAGGCGCACCTGTGGGCGCCCATGCGGCGCGACCTCCAGCAGCTCTTGAACGGGTACCTGCAGGCGCCCGAGATCCTAGCACGCATCGCGGAGTACGTGGTGCCCCCGGAACTGGGCCCGCGCGCTGGCATCGCCGGAGCGCTGGCGCTGGCGGCAGCGGCGGCCGGAGACTAGCGATCACCAACGCGACGGAGCCCTGCCTGCGGCTGGAAAGCACCAACGCGGCCGCGCCACGCAGGCGGCACCCCATCGTTCGCTTCGCACCCAACCACCCATGGAGGACCCGATGAGAATCCTAATGCTGCGCCACTCGGCTGGCTTCGAGCACAGTTACCTGCCCGACGCGGAGGTGACCGTCAAGCGGCTGGCGCTGAAGAACGGCTGGCAGGCGACCACCACGCACCGCTGCGAGAACATCACCGCGGCCAGCCTGGAGAAGGCCGATGTGCTGGTCTTCGCCACCACCGGGGAGCTGCCGTTCGACGCGGCCCAGAAGGCCGCCATCCTGGGGTTCGTGCGCGACGGCAAGGGCTTCTTCGGCATCCACAACGCCACCGACACCTGCTACCAATGGGCCGAGTACGGCCAGATGATCGGAGGCTACTTCAACGGCCATCCGTGGACCCAAGAGGTGGGCGTCATCGTCGAGGACCGCCACCATCCGGCCACCTGCATGCTGCCGGAGAAGTTCCGCGTGTTCGACGAGATCTACACCATGAAGAATTGGGCCCGCGACCAGACCCACGTGCTGCTGCGCCTGGACAACAGCACGGTGGACCTGAGCAAGGGCACGCGGGCCGACCACGACTACGCCCTGGCCTGGTGCCACGCGTACGGCCGCGGCCGCGTCATGTACACCGCGCTGGGCCACCCGGACGAACTGTGGCACCAGCCCTGGTTCTGGGGGCACATCGAGGGCTGCCTGAAGTGGGCCGGCGGCCTGGCCTGAGGAGTGGTTCAGCCACAGGCTGCGCGCGTGCGCGCTTCGGCCAGCAGCTTGTGCAGCCGTTCGCCTAGCCTGCGCTCGACCGCCTGATCGACGTGCACAGGGGCTCGAGCGCAGGCATGGCAGTCTGCGGGACTGGCGAACCGGTCAAGCTCGACGCGCGGCTGGCAGGAGAGCTGCCGAGCCGGAGCCAACCGGCAGTCGCGCAGCCGGTCCCACAACGCCGGCTGTTGGCGGGCCTTCTTCCGCACTCTTCCCACCACCGACCGATCCTCCGGCTGGAGCCAACGCAGCACCACGCCTCCTCCGCCCGGTTTCCGTCACGCCAACGGAGTCTGTTCACGCCCCGCGCCCCATCAGCGCCGCCTCGTATACTCGGCCACAATGCGCTCCAGCGGCCGCCACCTGCCCCGGGGAGACGCCGCAACGCACAGGTCGCCGGGCGTCTTCGGCCGAAGGGCCGCGGCCGCCTGTTGTCAGCCCCGCGCCCGTGCGTGTGTCCGCTACACAGAACTGGCCGCAGTACAGCTCACCTGCCCCTCCCGCCTGCTCGACCTGCCAATCGAAGACGCCGCCCTTGGCCGCCGGCTCCTCCAGGAACGCTCCGAAAGAATCCTGCCAGGCTCCCGGGACCGCCGCCCGCGGTACCTCAGAAACGACTGCGCCCAGCGCGCGAAATGCGGTATCCGCTTATCCGCAGCCGGACGCCGTTCGCGCCGCCAAGCCCTGAACGCCTCCAAGCCATCAGCCGTCCATACTCCCAAGTCACTTCTCCGAAACGCAGTTGCGACACATCGCCCCTCCCCCGTGCCGCGCCCAGGGCGCTGCACTTCCCCGATGCCCTATCCAGCCCTGGCCGGGCTTACGCGAACCTACTCTCTCCCGGCATTCTCCTCGCTGACGAACTGCGAACACCGTTACGCGCCCGTCCACTTAAGCGGGAATACTGCTGCTTCGCTCCGTCTGCACCAGAGCCACGAAGCATCTTGACAAAGCCACGGCCACGCAGTACCCTGGCCCACGACACCGAAAAAGGGCTCCCCACGCCTCGCATGTCCGCCCGCAGCACAGCAAGCCACGGGCCGCCGCACAGCCGGCAAACGTGACGGCGATAGAATGAATCGTTAGCCGGATGGGATGGTAAATGTTGATTGCTCATATTATGCACAGATCTCACGCCGCTCTTGTTCTCATTGCACTAGCTGTCTTGGGGAGTGGCCCAAGCTGCGAATCGGGGGATCATTCTACTGAGCCACTTCTATGCTTCTATCACGGCATTACGGAAACGGATCCAAACAATAATGTGATTTCCTCTGATCCCGATGACTGGTGCATCGACAACTCGGGCGGCGGGGATCAATTCGCATTGATGCCTGCATTCCCAAATCCCGCCAGCATTCCAACGACAATACAATTCTACATGCCCTATACATGCAGAGTCTCTCTTGCGATCAAATCAATCGGCTGCCATACAGTTATACTCCTGGTTGATAAGGCAGAATGTGATCCAGGTCTATATACGGTTACCTGGGATTTGAAGAACGACAATGGGACCAGAGTATCGCGGGGCATATACAGGTGCACTATAGTGGCAGATGCATTCAGCTGTCACGGAGATATCATGGTGGAATGAGCCTCAAGACCAGCTAACTCTGGATGCAGCTGACGGCCGCTGCCGTCACGCCGCTTGCAGAGCAACCGGCGCGCCGGCCCGCCGGCGCGGCGGACGCGCCCGCAGCTGATGCCGGCGTTAGGCGTCAAAGACAGGACGGTGAATGACCTTCAATGAAGCCGACACCCGCGCCAAGCTCATTGACCCCGCCATCCACCGGCGCGGTTGGACCGAGGACCTCATCCGTCGCGAGGAAACCGCAGGCGCAATCGAAATCATCGGCGGCAAGGCCCGCCGTCGCGCCCGCGGCAAGGTAGATTACGTCCTGCGCGTGAAGGTCACCACCACGGCCCAGCCGGTCGCCCTCGGCCTGCTTGAGGCCAAGAAGGAAGGCCTGCCGCCCACGCACGGCCTCGAACAGGCCAAGTGCTACGCCGCCAGCAAACGCCTCCACGTCCGCTTCGTCTTTTCATCCAACGGCCACCAGTTCGTCGAGTTCGACGCCCTCACCGGCCTGACCTCCGGCCCGAAGCCGATGACCGAGTTCCCCACGCCCGACGAACTGCGCGCCCGTTACGAGCAAGGCTTGGGTTTCCAGCTCACCGACCCGGTCGCTCGTCCGCTCCTGCAACCCTACCCCGGCGGCGAAGGCACGCGCCGCTACTACCAGGACGCCGCCATCCGCGCCGTCATGGAGAAAATCGCCCGCTGCACTGTCACCGGCCAGCCGCGCCGCGCGCTGCTCTCGATGGCCACCGGCTGCGGCAAAACCTTCATCGCCGTCAACCTCCTCAAACGCATCGCCGACGCTGGCCAGCTCACCCGCGCCCTGTTCGTCTGCGACCGCGATGAGCTGCGCACCCAGGCCCTGCGCGCCTTCCAAAACGTCTTCGGCGCAGACGCCGCCGAGGTCTTCCGCAAACCCGACGGCACGAACAACGCCCAAAACGCCCGCATCCACATCGCCACTTACCAGACACTCGGCATCGCCGACGAAAACGGCGACGCCAGCTTCCTGACCACCTTTTACCCCGAAGACTGGTTCAGCCACGTGGTCATTGACGAATGCCACCGCTCGGCCTGGGGCAAGTGGTCGCAGGTGCTCACCCGCAACCCCAACGCCGTCCACATCGGCCTCACCGCCACGCCGCGCCGGCTCAAGACCACCGTCGCGACACCGGAAGCGCAGCAGGACGCCCAGATTACCGCCAACAACATCGCCTACTTCGGCGAGCCGGCCTACGAATACGACATCGCCCAAGCCATCGAAGACGGCTACCTCGCCGCCTGCGAAATCCTCAAGGGCCGCGTCAACCTAGATGAGACCGGCCTCACCCACGATGACGTCTTGGCCCGCAACCCCGTGGACGCCAATACCGGCCGACCCGTTCTGCGCGAGCAGGTTCAGGAATATTACGCCAAGACCGATTACGAAGACCGCCTCCTTTTGCCCGACCGCGTCCAAGCCATGTGCCAAGACCTGTTTCAGCATCTCCTCGACACCGGCGGCCCGGAGCAAAAGACCATCATCTTCTGCGCCCGCGACCGCCATGCCGACGACGTGGCCGCCTGCCTGAACAACCTCTACGCCAAGTGGTGCGCCGAGCATGGCAAGCAACGCCTCGACTTCTACGCCTTCAAGTGCACCGCCGCCTCCAGCGGCAACGACCAACTGCCCGACTTTCGCGCCTCCAGCCACAGCCACTTCATCGCCACCACCGTGGACCTGCTCACCACCGGCGTGGACGTACCCTGCGTCCGCAACATCGTCTTCTTCAAATACCTCCGCTCGCCCATCAGCTTTTACCAGATGCTCGGCCGCGGCACGCGCCTCGATCCGCCCACCGGCAAGCTCATGTTTCGCGTCTATGACTACACCGACGCCACCCGGCTCTTCGGCGAGGAGTTCATCAGCCGGCCGCCCCGGACTGGTGGTGGCGGCGGCGAAGGCCCAGAACCACCCCCGCCGCCCGAGCCGACCCTCGTGGTCGAAGGCTTCGAGGTGCACATCACCCCGGCCGGCCGCTACATCGTGGCCGATGTGGACGGCAAAGCCATGCCCATCCCGGTCGAGGAATACAAGGCCCGCCTCGCCGCGCGCTTGGTGCAGGAAGTCCATACGCTCGAAGATTTCCGCAGGCGCTGGATTGACCCGCCCGCCCGCCGCGAATTGCTCGACACGCTGGTCCGAGCCGGCTGGTCGCCCACCCTGGTGCAGCAGGTGGAAGAAAAGCAGGACTACGACCTCTACGACGTGCTGGCCGAACTGGGCTGGGGCATGAACCCCCGCACCCGCCGCGACCGCGCCCTGGCCTTCACCTACAAACACGAAGACTGGCTCAACCGCCTGCCGCGCGACACCGGCCGCGCCATCCGCGCGCTGGCCAGCCAGTTCGAGCGCGGCGGCACGGAAGAACTGGAGAACCCGCACATCTTCCAGACGCCCGAAGTCCGCGCCGCTGGCGGCTTGGCCGCGCTCCAGGCGGCCGGCAACCCGCGTGAACTCCTGATCGAAACCAAACAACGCATGTTCGCCGCGTAATGGAAACCACGGGGATGGAAACCACAAAGACACCAAGGCACAAAGAAGACATGGGAAGGCGGCCTGCTTCCTCCGTGTCTTCGTGTCTTGGTGGTTCAAAACCCCTCCCCCCCGGCTGGCGCTGGGTCAGACTGGGGGAGGTGTGCGTTCAAGACCGGAGCATTGTGGAGGCTCGCTCGCCCGATGCGGCAAACCTCCCGTATCTGGGGCTAGAGGACGTGGAATCGCAAACTGGCAGGATTCTCAAGACATCACCGCAGCCTGACGAAGGCGATGGAGTCAGCACAACGTTCCGGTTCACCCCGGAACATGTCCTCTACGGCAAGCTGCGGCCCTACTTGAACAAGGTTGCACTGCCTGACTTTGCTGGCCGGTGCACCACCGAGATGATCCCGCTGCGTTGTGGCCTGCAAATCTGCCGCGAGTTTCTGGCTTTGATCCTTCGACGGCCAGAGACCGTTGAGCACGCCATGCAAGGCAAGACAGGTTCGAGGATGCCTCGGGCCGATATGGATCACCTGCTCCGGCTCGAAATCCCCCTCCCGCCGCTTTCCGAGCAGCGGAGGATTGCGGGGATTTTGCGGGAGCAGATGGCGGCGGTGGAGCGGGCGCGGGCGGCGGCGGAAGCCGAGCTGGAGGCCATCGAGGCCCTGCCGGCCGCCCTCCTGCGCCGGGCCTTCAGCGGAGAGCTATGAACCACCAAGACACAAAGACACCAAGAAACAGGCCAAAAGAACTTTGTGTCTTTGTGCCTTTGTGGTGTGAAAACAAACCAAAAACCCTTTGTGTCTTGGTGTCTTTGTGGTGAACCTCCAACCATGAAACCCATCCCGCCCGAAACCAACGAAATTGCCCGCCAGATCGTGGACGCCGCCTTTGCAGTCCACACAGCCCTTGGCCCGGGCCTGCTCGAAAGCGTTTACGAGGTCTGCCTGGCCCACGAGCTGCGCAAACGCGGCCTGACCGTCCGCCAGCAGGTGGTCCTGCCCGTCCACTACGACGGCGTCCGCCTGGATGCCGGGCTGCGGCTGGACCTGCTGGTCAACGACACGGTCATCGTCGAGATCAAGGCTGTGGAAAACCTGCTGCCTGTCCACAAGGCCCAGGCGCTGACCTACCTCAAATTGACCGGCTGCCGGCTGGCCCTGCTCATCAACTTCAACGTGCCGGTCATCAAGGAGGGCATTCACCGACTCGCCCTGTGACCCTTTGTGCCTTTGTGTCTTGGTGGTGAAATGAAACGATCCAACAACAAACGCCTAGCCACACCGCAATCGGTGGATCAGGTCATTTGGAGCATCTGCGACATCATGCGCCGCGGCAATTGCGCCGGCGCGATGCAATACGTGCCGGAGCTGACCTGGATTCTGTTCCTGCGCATCCTCGACGAGAAGGAAACCCGCGAACAGCAGGAGGCCGAGGCGCTGGACGTCTCGTTCCGCTTCCGCCCCTCGCTGGAAGCGCCCTACCGCTGGCGCGACTGGGCCGCCCCGCCGCCGCGGAACAACCACAAAGACACAAAGGCACAAAGCCAGGAAGAAAACTTGGTGTCTCCGTGTCTTGGTGGTGAAAAACCGCCGGGCTGGAAACGCGCCGAGTTGCAGAACGCCGCGCCCGGCTCGCTGTTCAGTTTCGTCAACACCGAGCTGTTGCCGCATCTCAAGGGCCTGAAGAACCGCCCCGACGCCACGCCGCGCCAGAAGGTCATCAGCGAGATCATGACCGGCGTGGAGCGCGTCCGCATTGACACCGAGCGCAACTTCCTCGACGTGCTGGACAAGGTGCATCAGCTCACCAGTGAGGCCGTTGACCCGACGCACGTGTTCACGCTGTCGCAGGTCTATGAGGGGCTGCTGCTCAAGATGGGCGAGAAGGCCAACGACGGCGGCCAGTTCTTCACGCCGCGGCAGGTGATCAAGGCGATGGTGCGGGTGATTGACCCGAAGATCGGCGAAACGGTCTATGACCCCGGCTGCGGCACGGGCGGGTTTCTGGCGCAAAGTTACGAACACATCCGTGACCGGCTGGGCAACGACGCCACCGCCGAGCAGTTGGAGACGCTCAAGCAACGCACATTCTGGGGGCGCGAGAAGGAAAACCTCATCTACCCGATTGCGCTGGCGAACCTGGTGTTGCACGGCATTGACAAGCCGAACCTCTGGCACGGCAACACGCTGACGGGTCAGGAAATCTACGGCGGGCTGTTCGAGGCTGCGCCGGCGGAGTTTGACGTTGTGCTCACCAACCCGCCCTTCGGCGGCAAGGAAGGCAAGGAAGCCCAGACCAATTTCGATTATCCCACCGGCGCCACGCAGGTGCTGTTCCTTCAACACGTGCTGCGCAGCCTGCGCAACGGCGGCCGGTGCGGCATCGTGCTGGATGAAGGTCTGCTCTTCCGCACCAACGAGGACGCCTTCGTGAAGACCAAGCGCAAGCTGCTGGATGAATGTGACCTGTGGTGCGTCGTGAGCCTGCCCGCCGGCGTGTTCACCGCCGCCGGCGCGGGCGTAAAGACGAATTTGTTGTTTTTCACCAAGGGCCGGCCTACGCGAAAGATTTGGTATTACGACCTGAGCGACCTGAAGGTGCGGAAGAAATCGCCGCTCACGCTGGCGCATTTCGAGGAGTTTTTCCGGTTGCTGCCGCAGCGGGCCGACAGCGAGCGCAGTTGGACGGTGGACATCGGGGAGCGCAGACGCCGCGCCGCCGAGGAGGCCCGTCCGCTCAAGGAGCAATCAGCGGCCAGGAGCCTGGAGTCGGCGCGGGCCGGCGAGCGGCTTAAAGAGTTGAGGAAAGCCCAACCCCTCGATGAGAAGCCGATCGAGGAAGCCGAAGCCAGAGTCAAGGCGCTGACCCGCGAAGCAAAGGACCTGGCCGCCAAAGCCAAAGAGCTCGAAGACTCGGTCTATGACCTCAAGGCGGTGAATCCGCGCCGCAAATCGGACGTGGACACCCGCACGCCCGGAGAACTGATCGCCTTCATCGAGGCCAAGGGCCGCGAGATTGCCGAAGCCCTGGCGGCATTGCGATCACAAGAAACTGCGCGAGGATGAAAGCGAATGAGCCGCTAACAACCGGTTGCAGCGGACGGTCCGCTGCGCGGCCCGCCGCTGAACCGGAGCGTTCGGCGTACGGAGTCCGCGGTCGCGGCAGGGCGTGACGCTCGCCTTCCCAAGCAAGATGCCGCGTAGTTGCTAGCGGTCAAGGTATTCAGGCACGGTCGACTGCCACCGCGTCTGCCGGCAACATCCCCAAGAATGGCATCATTGCCTCAGATGGCAACCGGAGGCTCCAAGGGATTCAGGTTTGAGCCATCGAAGGAGGGCCCCGGCAGCATGATTCCGGTGTCTTCGTCGACGTCCGGCTCGAGGGCAGGAGATCGGTCATTGGTCGACCGACCGGGCCCCCGTACCCTGAGTTGGTCTGCGTATTCGTCCGGCTGCGGGTGCAGGGAGCCGACGTCCAGGACGGTACTCGGCCGAGAGACTCCGCCCCCTTCGATCTGTCGGTTCGCCCGGAGGTCTTGAGGGCACCGAGGGACAGGTGGGGTTTCTTGACAAGCGCCCGCCGTGGGACGTCTGGCAACAGCATGCGGCAGACAGGCCCGTGCGCGTGCCGCCGCCGAACCGCAACGTTAGGCGTCCGAGGTGTTCCGCAGCCAATAGCGGAAAGCTAGCTATGCGCTGGGTCTGTCTTCTGCTGATTCTGTCTAGGTGGCCGCTGTGGGCGCCGTCCGAGAGCGCCGCTGACTTGCGGCAAGTGAATGGCCGTACTTGGAGCGTCCCAGCGGATGGGATTCGGTGTGCATGTGATCACCGACGAGGGCGATGGTGTTCAAGGCGTCCGGGTTGTCCTCGTGTCTACAAGCATCCTACGAGGCAGGACCGCAGAGCAATACACGGACTCCCACGGCCATGCGGGGTTCGACGGCTACGACGATCGCGGAATCAAGGTGTTTGTCGGGGGTTCGCACCGGGCCGAACACGATACGAAGTCGGGACAGGCACCACGATCCACCAAGAAGCATCGCCCTGCGCCTAGGAGCATCCTGCTGTCGACGGCGCTAGGGGCCTCCCAATCGGAGCGCCGGACCAACGGAGGAAGAATGCGAACCAGGTCCGATTCGGGATTCATCATCGCTCGCTTGGCCACAGCGGCACTTCTCTTTTGGGCGCTCGCCCGGCACCCCTACGGCTACTACACGATTCTCCGCTGGGTCACCTGTGGCGTCTCCGCCTACGCTGTCCTCAGGGCGATCGAGATCAGCAGGACAGGGTGGGCGTGGGCCCTTGCCATACTGGCCATTGTTTTCAACCCGATCGTGCCGGTCCACCTTGATCGCAGGACGTGGGCTCCAGTGGACGTCGCGGCCGCCATCATTCTCCTCGCCACAATACCCGCGCTACGCCGCGACACTTGATCCACACACGCGAGCCAGCAGGACGAGCTGGAGAGCGCATGATTATCCACCAAAGCGCCCAGAATGATGGCGCGGCGTCTCGCTCGGTCGGTTGCCGCGCCTGCGCTGCCGACCTCACTCCAGATCCACCGAACGCCTTGACCACCGCCATTGCCCATCTCTACCTTCGGCCACCACGGTGCGACCGAGCGATTCCGGCATCCTATCCGTGCCCGCAGCGCGACAACTGATGTGCAGGCGCACGAGCACGGAACGCGACCGCAGCAGAACGGAACGTTGGGCAGCGACCGAATTCATCCCCACCCATGAGGAGACTTCCCGAAAGTGGACATTCCACGGATATTCACCATCACCGAAAGTGCCCACCGCATCCATAATCCGTTGACACCCGAGAAGCTCGCCACACTCGGGGCGGCGCTGCGTCTGGAAAGGGGGGCCCGAGTGCTCGACCTTGGCAGCGGTTCGGGGGAAATGCTGTGCACCTGGGCCCGCGATCACGGCATCTTCGGCATCGGCATCGATATGAGCCAGCTATTCACCGAGCAAGCGCAACGCCGCGCCGAAGAACTTGGCGTCGCCAATCGCGTCGAGTTCATCCATGGCGATGCCAGCGGCTATGTCTGTGACGTGAAGGTCGATGTGGCAGCCTGTGTGGGTGCCACCTGGATCGGCGGGGGAGTGGCCGGCACGATCGATCTCCTAGCGCGGAGCCTGCGCAGCGGAGGGATCATCCTGGTCGGCGAGCCCTACTGGCGGCAGTTGCCGCCGACGGAGGATGTTGCGAAGGGGTGTGGAGGCAGCTCGATCTCCGACTTTGTCGTGCTTCCGGATCTTCTCGCGTCTTTCGGCGGCCTCGGGTACGACGTCGTGGAAATGGTTCTGGCGGACCAAGACAGTTGGGACAGATACGAGGCCGCCAAATGGCTCACAATGCGCCGATGGCTGGAGACGAATCCCCACGACGAGTTGGCCGGGGAGATTCGGGCCCAACTGACCTCGGAGCCTGTGCGCTACGTCACCTACACACGCGAGTACCTGGGCTGGGGCGTATTCGCGCTGATGCGGCGGTGATCGGAGTGGCACCTGGCGACCCGGAATACGGCGACGATTCGCTCATGCCTGAACGTGTCGTCTTTGCTGTCCCGCGACAGTTGCCAGGGGCGCAGTCCCCCGGCGGGCCGTTGCGCGCAGCCGTCTGTTCCAGACGGCGCTTTGCTTGACATGAGGAGTACGTCTCCGGACATCTGTCACCCACTTGATACCCCCGTTCAGCCCTCATCGAGGCAATCCGATGCAAGACTCGTTCCGCCGGGTCCGCGCCGTGCTCTCGGGCGAAACTCCCGACCGGCCGCCGTTGTACGAGCTGCTGCGCAACGATGCGGTCATCGAGCACTTTGCCGGTCAACGCCTGACGCTGCAGAATGCCGCCGAGGTGGTGCCACGTGCGTATGCCCCTGCGGTCGATGCGACACGGCCCTCCGTGCGGCTGCCCCAGGCGGAAAGGGAGGAGGTGCTGCCCGACGGTCGCCGCCAACGCCACTTCCGCTGGACGACCTGGACGGAGCACGTGCACTACGCCAGTACGGCCGAGTACGCCGCCGCCAAGCGGCGCCTTCTGCGCGCCTTTGACCCGGCCTGGACCGCAGCCCGCCAGGCCGCACTGGAGCAGCATCTGGCCAGCCAACGCTCGCTGCAGCAGCAACTTGGTGAGGTCTTCCTGTTCCCTTCGGCGGGTGGCCTCGGCTTGATGGGGCTGATCGGGGAGGTGGGACTGGAGATGTTCAGCTACGTGTTGGCCGACGCTCCTGGACTGATCGAGGAGCTGCTGGAGATCCAGACCGTCAGCCAGGTCGCCTGGATCGAGCATCTGCCGGAAGAGCACGGGCTGGAAGCCGTCTTCGTCGGCGATGACATCGCTTTCAAGACCGGGCCGCTGCTTGCACCGGCCTGGTTCACCCGCGAGTATCACCCGCGCTTGGCCCGCGTGCTGGCCGCGTACCACGACCGGGGCATAAAGGTCCTCTTCCACTCGGACGGCGATCTGCGCCCCATCCTGGGTGGGCTGGTGGACGCGGGCATCGACGGGCTCAATCCGCTCGAAACGCTGGCGGGGATGGACCCGGGAGAGATACACCGCCAGTATCCGAAGCTGTTTCTGTGCGGCGGCATCGATGTCTCCCAGCTCCTGCCGCTGGGCACGCCAGCCCAGGTCCGGGACAGCGTCCGCCGTGCCATCGACGCCACGGACGGACGCCTGATGGTTGGCAGCTCCACCGAACTCAACGACGCCGTGCCGCTGGCCAACTACCTGGCGCTGCGCGACGAGGTGCTGCGCGGATACTGAGAGAGGCTTAGGATCTCAAGGAATCTAGGGGCTGACCATGTTGCTGCACGTCGTCGTCCACATCGCCGCGCCCCGGGGTGCCCCACGCCCGCCCCGATCCGCTCCCGTGCCGCGTCTGCGCGTCAGCGATAATCACCGCTTCCTCGTCACGGAGAGCGGCGAGCCGTTCTTCTGGCTGGCCGACACGGCGTGGGCGATGATCCGCAAGTGCCGGAAGGAGGACACAGCCGACCAGCCCTCGGTGCTGCGGTATTTCGGGAACCGGGCGAAGAAAGGATTCACCGTAGTCCAATGCCAACTCGCGGAGAACGGCGACACGGTCAACGCTTACGGGCAGCCGGCGTTCGTCGATGGCGACCTCGCCCGACCGGCCACTGAGGATGGCCCGGACGACGACTACTGGGAGCACGTGGACTGGGTAGTAGACCGCGCGGCGGAGTACGGTCTCTACCTGGCGGTGCTGCCCATTTGGGCGGCAGCGGTGCACCCGGGACACCCGATGGACCAGCGGCCGCAGATCGCCTACCGCTACGGCCACTTTCTCGGGCAGCGGTACGGGCAGCGCTCGAACCTGATCTGGGTATTGGGCGGCGACCCGTGGCCCAAAGGCACCGATGTCGCCACGCCCGCTCGCCTCGCCGCGATCCGCGCCATGGCAGAAGGCATCGCCGATGGGGCCACCGGTCTCGACAGCTTCGACGGCGAGGCCGACTACTCGCAGGTGCTGCTGAGCTACCACCCCAAGGGTGGCAATCACTCGTCCTCCGAGGTGCTGCACGACGAGGCGTGGCTGGACTTCAACATGATCCAGACCACGACGCGCTTCAAGTTCACCAACTACGAGACCGTCGCGAAGGACTACGCCAAGGAGCCGCCGAAACCAACGTTGGACGCCGAAGTCGCCTACGAATGGTCCCTGTCGCTCGACAAGCAGGAGCCACAGGACCGACGGACGACGCCCTGGGAGGTGCGCAAAGCCTGCTACTGGAACCTGTTCGCCGGCGGCTTCGGCCACACCTACGGGCACCGCAGCTTCATCCAGTGGTGCTGCAAAGGCGAATCGCTGCGGCACGGCGCCAACATCCCCTGGTTCGAGAGCCTGGATGCCCCCGGCGCTTTCCAGGTCGCCCACGCCCGCAGACTGCTGGAGTCGCGCGCGTTCTTGACCCGCATGCCCGACCAGTCCGTCCTCGTCGCCCAGGAGGGCAGCGGCCTTGACCGCGCCATCGCCACGCGCGACTCGGAAGGCAGCTTCCTGATGGTCTACCTGCCCACCGGCAGGCCGCTCACCGTGCGCCTCGACGCCCTCCGCGGGACGATCGCCCGGGCGGCCTGGTTCGACCCGAGAGAAGGAACGACAGCACAGATCGGCGACTTCCCGACTGGCAGCCCGCAGCAGTTCACCCCGCCGACGACGGGCGAGGGAAACGACTGGGTGTTGGTCATCGATGCGTGGCCGGCGTGCAGTGGGATTCAGTAGCCGCGCGGGAGTCGGCGCCGCAGCGCCGGTCAAGACGGCGGGTAGTCGCGCGGCGGGTCCTTGACGTCGCCCTGATAAGCCGATCCCTGCCAGCCTGGCCATGCGCCCCCCGGTGACCTGTTGCCGACGACGGCGAGACAGCAAGCGTTCGCCCGGCGGCCAACGGTGCCAGGATCGCGAGGCTGTCTGCGAAGAGCGCAGCTCCGCCGAGGGGAAGACCCGGAAGAGTCGCCTGAGCTCCGGATGCTCCAACAACAGGCGAACCGAATCGGCCTTCCCGCCCGACAGGCACCACGAGGAGCTCGATGCTTATAGACATCCATGTCCACTGCGCCGAGAAACGCCATCCAAAGCTGACCCGGCCCAACGGCTCGCACTATCCCGACCCGGAAACGCTGATGTGCATGATGGACGCGGCCGGGATCGACAAGGCCGTCGTGATGTCCACCGTCAGTCCGGAATGCAGGTATACCGTCGTCACGCCGGAGGAGGTTTTCGACATCGTTTCTCAGTATCCGGACCGCCTCATCCCGTTCTGCAGCATCGATCCGCGCTATCTGACCAACGATCCGAAGGCTGATCTCAGCAATCTGCTGGACGCCTACAAGGAGATGGGATGCAAGGGAGTAGGCGAGGTGATCCCGAACCTGCTGGGCGACCTTTCCGCCGGGAGCGGGTTCGGCGCTATCAGCCGCGATCCGGAATTCGGAGACGCCTCCCTCGAGGAATCCCAGGACCGTCTGTTCTTCGGCACCGACATCGCCAACGTACCGCAGGAACTGCAATCGTCGGCTACTTCAAGGCCCTGAGGGAGCAGGGGCGGATCTCGGACGAGGCGTTCGCAAAGATCACCTGGCGGAATGCGAACGCACTGCTGGGGCTGGGTCTGTGGTGGGAGGCGGAGCAGGACTTCGCGTGAGACGGCCCCGGCAGCGCGGGAGGAACGGCGGGCACGCCTGCCGGAACGACAGCCGCTTCGCGGCCATCGCTGGCGCCGCGCACGACCGCCTTGTCATCGCACCCGGCACCAACGCCTTGTCCGTGCGCGGCGATCCGCGCTTTGCCGAATCCCTCATTCTTGCGGTATGCCGAGCATTTCCTCCCGCGCGCGCAGGTAACCCGGATCGCCGTTCGGGCCGCCGCACACCCGCCACTCGGGGGCGGTCGCCACGCCGGTGCGATTGCCGCAGATCTCGGTGGTGCTGGCGATGCTGGCGTACAGGCGGCGGTAGAGTTCGCGCGCCGGCAGCGTGTCGCCGTAGGTCAGGTCCAGGCGCTGCAGCACGTCCAGATCCTTCTTCTGGTCGCGCAGCGCCATGCCGATGCCGCCGATACAGAAATTGACGGCCGGGTACAGATGGGGGCAGGGCGGGCAGATCATGCACGGCCCGGCGACCAGCGTGACCGGAATCTCGGGCCGGCGCTGGATCGCGTCGATCGCTTCGAACAGGTTGTCGGCAGCGATCGGCGCCAGGGCCTCGCCCCGCTGGCGGGCCCGGCCGTAGAAGCAGCTCATGCACATCAAATGGTGCGGCCGGATTCGCAGGCGCTCGGCGGCCAGCATCTGCCGGGCCGACTCCTCCTTGACGCGCGCCATCTCCGCTGCCGTGCGCCAGGACAGGATCGCCTGCAGCCCCAGCCGCCGCCCCTGCTCGTAGTCTCTGCTGAGCGTCCGCCCGCGCGGCCAGCGGACCGAGGCCGGCGAGTCTTCGCACTCCATGTCGCGCACGCTCTCTCCGTCCACGGCGTCGAGCACCCGCTCGAACAGGGTGACGGCGGGCCGCGTGTCGCCCGGACACAGGCCCAGGCGCTGGAGCACGTGCAGGTCGCGGCGATCGTTGAACAGCTCGCCGCCGGCCGTGTCTTCGGCGCGACCGGGATTCTGGTAGCGGAACATGGTATCCACATTGCAGCGCAGGGTCACTGGCCGCAACGGGTCTTCGCGCACGGCCTTCAGGATCTCGTTCAGTCGCCGATCCCCCAGATCGGCTGTGGCTCCCGCTCCCAGCGCCGCGACCAGGTGGACGAGCTGATACGGTCGCACCTGCAGCGGCTCTTGGCTCATCTTCCGTTCTCCCGCTTGACGGCAGGTGGATCGCGGCGTCGGCCGAGCCGATTGTACTGCGCCCGCGACGAACAGGCCAATCGACGCCATGGCTGACTCCGGCCAGACCAACGCCGCACCGAGTCTCTGACCAACCCGTCTGGGCCCTGTTCGCCTGGCAACGGCTGACTGCGGGTGACGACACTCGCCCGTCGGGGAGAGGGCGGGATGGCGCCGACTCAGCGCAGCAACAGCACCTTCCGCGCCTCGACCTGAGTGCCGGCGCGCAACCGATACACGTACATCGAGCTTGGCAAGGTTCGTCCCTGTCCATCGCGGCCATCCCAGCTCACGGCGTGCCTGCCTGCCGGGAGCGTCCCGGCCGCCAGCGTCACCACCGACTGCCCGGCCAGGTTGAACACGCTCAGATCGACGCTGGCCTCGACCGACAAGGCGAAGCGGATCGCGGTCTGGCTGTTGAACGGATTCGGAACGGCAGGCTCGAGCTGCACGTCGGGCCGAACCAGCTCCTCGGCGCGGTCGACCACGGTAGGCAGCGCCGACCTGTTCTCCAGCTCCGCCAGCGCCAGCTCTACCATCGCCTCCCCGGCCCGGGCCTCCACGTGCATCGTCGCCCCGTAGCTGGCCCCGTATCCTCCCTCGCGGTTGGCCTGCACCGTGGGAAGATACCCGGCATAGCCATTGGCGTACCCTAGCAACACAGTGTGGGGCGCCGGGGAGAGCCTCTTCAGTTCGAGCTGGAGACCGACAAACGGCTCGCCCGGCAAGCCCACGAAAGCCAGCTTGCGGCCCAGGCGCAACACCCCGAAGCGCAGGAGGACCTGCTGGCGCGGATCCTGGAAGCAACGGAAAGGCTGTGCCAGCGGTATCCATTCCAGCTCGGCGTCGTGCGGTCCTCCGCTCTCCAGTTCGCGCGCCACCCGCACCGCCTCCCGCCCGAGCATTTCTCCCTGCTGGCGGGCCGGTCCAAAGTCATTCTGGACATCGATGTACGGATCCAGATCGCCGGCCGCGCCCTGCAGGAAAAGCCCCAGCGCGCCGGGAACCTGCCGCTCCACATAGGCCATCGCGTATCCTGGGAAATCCGCCGTCAGCAGCCGGTTCCCACCCCCCAGCGTCACCGCATGGCAGGCGTAATTGAACAGCACCGCCAGCGGCCTCCCTTCCAGATCGTCGAGCCGCACCACCTCCAACCCCGGATCGGTCGGACCCAGCTGCTCAGGCGCAAACTGCGATGCCCGCCCCCAAATCATCTCCACGGTCCCGTCCGCCCTGACCAGCCGCCGGTTGAAACTCAGCTCGACCGCACCCCGGCCCACGCTGACCCGCACCGGCCGGAGTCCACTGCGCGCCTGCCGCACGGCCGCGGCGATGCGCGCTTCCACCCAGTCGGTGTACGCCACCCCCGCAACAGACCAAGTCCGGGATGCAGTGTAGGGCCTCTCCAACGCGAGCACCTGGGGCCCGCCATGGGTATGCGTGGCGACGATCAGCCAGCCGGTCATTCCCTCGGCCTGCAGCATGGCGGCCAGCCGTCCCGGTGCCGCGCCGCTCGGACCGCTGCCTTGGTCGAAATCCACGTTCAGACCGATCAGATCGACCGCAGCCACCGCGACCCTGGTGGCTCCGTCGTCCAGCACTACGACCCGGACGTACAGCGAATCGTGCAGCCCCTGCGACCGAATGTCGCCGTATCCCGACATCGGCACATTGACCACATCCGGCGGACTGATGTTCACCCGGGCCACGCCAGCCTGCAAAGACCAGACGGCTGCCGCCCAGAGCAGCGCACCCAATGTCGCCAGCCACACCAGGCACCATTGCTTGCGCAGATCGCCCGGCAGGCGGCTGCCTGTCGTCCGGTGGTTCACGTCGACTCTCGTCTTGTTTCCGGGACGCCCCTACCAGGTCGAACTCTCGCACGAACGATTGAGCCCGTAATCCCTCTTCCCCACGAGCCCGTGACCAATGGGATCCGCAAGAAAGCCCATCCATTCCAGTCTGGTCCTGTCCCCCAAGGCTGCCAGTATGCCATGTTCACCAAGGATCGCGCACGATGCAGCAACAGGCCGCATTGTCAAAGCACCGCCGCCGGAAGACAGAGACGATCCCGCGTCGAGTGCGACTGCACCGCGCTGGAGGCAGTGACGGCGGTCTGGCCCGACAGCCTGCCCGGCCCGCTCGCGCTGGCAGCCGCAGGGCAAGTGATTCCTACCATGGCAGCGGCAGGTCCAGGGCCTGTCCGACCTCTGCCCGTGGCCTGGCCGGAGGAGTGGTTCACCCGGAGGCTGCGCCAGTGCCCGCTTCGGCCAGCAGCTCCTTTGCCCGTTCCGTCAGCTTGCGCTCGACGGCCTGATTGACGTACAGGGTCGCCAGAGCGCAGCCGTCGCACTCGTCGGGACTGGGGAATCGGTCCAGGTCGGCCAGGCCCGCCTCGATGTTGGCGTACACCCGGCCGACGGCGCCGTGGCCGATGGGATGGGAGCGGCGGATGGCGTGCGCGCCACAGCGAAACTGCAGTCCGTCCGGCGTGAACGCCGCCTGCGTGGGCGCCACGTAGCAGCGCCGCGCCAGCGCCAGGACGCCGTACCGGCCCCGCGCCGAGGTCTCCACGTACGCGTCCAGACCGCCGGCGTGCTCGACGCGCAGGAACGGGTTGCTGAAGTACCCGAAGAGCACGCCGCGCTTGTCGGCCGGCACCCCCCGCACCGCCTGATACTCGTCCCAGATGGCGCAGACCTCTGCCCAGATCTCCGTGTAGAATTGGCGGAATTGCGGCGCCGACAGGCGCAGCACGGCGTTGCTCTTGCCTCCCACCGGAATCACGTGGGGAAACAGATCCTGGTACAGCGGGTCCTGGCGATCGACCGTCTCTCGGCGCTTGCTCAGCAGGAACCGGAAGAGCTGGGGGAACTGCTGCCAGTTGCGCCGCGTGAGCACGCAGTTCGTGTGGATCTCCGGATACGCTACGCCCACCAGCTCGCGCGCGAGCTGGACGTTGTAGATGCCGGTGAGCACCTCGTGCAGGTGGTCGCCGTTCATCAGCAGGTTCTGCACCCGCTCGTCCGCCGAGTCCAACGAGATGTGCAGGCGCGCCAGGCCGCTGGCGATCAGCCGCAGGGCCACCGCCGGGGTGAGCGCGAGGGCATTCGTGTTCAGGTTGACGGCCGCGCCGCGGCGCGTCGCGTGCTCGATTAGGCCGCCAGGTCCCCAGAGCTGTTCGCCGAGCACCAACGGCTCGCCGCCGGTCAGGTAGATGTAGGGACCCTGGCCCTGGCTGACCGCCGTGACTTCGTCGATGATCGCCTTCCACCCGTCCATGTCCACCCGCGCCGACACCTGGGGCTGGTTGCAGTACTCGCACCGCGGTATGCAGTTGCACTCCGCCGTGATGTTCAGTCCCAGGAAGGACAGGCGCGGACGCGCGCCGTTCAGGGTGGCGGGCCAGCAGCCCAGGGCGTCTGCCAGTTCCTGCGGATCGCGGCGGCCAGCCGCGATCATGCAGCGCACCCGCGGTTCGTTCTGCGCCAGCAACTGGGTCACTACCGTCTGGATGAAGTCGGGCCGGGTCCCCGGCGTCAGCCGCTGCTGGCGTACCCGATCCACCGAGCCGGAGGCGATGGCCTGCTGCCACGCCGCCGAACCGAGCAACTCCTCCAGCTCGCGCCGATGGGACTCCTCGTACCTCGACAGGTCCACCATGGATTCCCCTTAGGTGCGCTCAGCAGCACGCGCCGGCGACGGTGCCGCTCGTTCCGGGCGCGATGCGCAGCGTCCATTCTCCCCGCGATGGCGGCGCTGTTGCGACGAGCAAGATGCGGAACAAACGCCGGCCCCACACGCGCGCCAGGCCTTCGTCCGCCAGCTCCAGGGTCTCGACCTTGGGAACCAGACCGGAAGGCAGCTCGATGGTCGCGCGGGCGCTGGTCCGCTGGTCGTCCAGCGGGCGCGGCAGCAACTCCGCTCGCCCTGGCTCAAGCTCCACCTGGCAAGGCGTGAGCAGCGACAGCGCCAACTCCGCGGGTGCTGACCGCAAGGTGAAGCGATCGCTGAGCTCCACCGCGACGCCACGCCGCAGGACCACGCGCCGCACCCACGAGTCGATGTCGGCCGCTGGCGGATACGCGCCGGCCAGCTCTAGCTGGAGGCTGGCCTGCTGGTCGTCGCTGTGGTACTGCACGGCGCAGGCGGCGTACCGCTCCCCCGGAGCCTGCTGGATGCCGTTGATGGTCGGCAGATTGTGGTAGGCCGACTGCATCGTCCAGATCTCGTAGCGCTGGGCGCTGAACGTCTTGGCGGTGTACCGCTCCACGCCGGCATCGACGATCGCCGGAGCGCCATCCACGTACACGATGAAGTGGCCCACATCGTTGTGGTTGTGGCTCTCGGCATTGTGTCCGCCCTTGGCCGCCACGCACAGTCCGGCGCTGGTGCGAGCCTGATCGCGGGCTACCATCACCTGGATCTGATCGAACCAGGCGTCGCGCGGCAGAGGTTGGGCCGGCGTGGTCCGCGCCAATTCGTCCAGGGCGAACAGCAGCGGCAACTGCCGGTACAGGCTGTCGCCGACACCGTTGCCGAAGATGCCCAATTCCTGCGCCGCCCAGGCCCCGAAGGCAGCCAGGTCGCCGTCGCCGATGCGCCGGCCGTACCGGTAGACCACGCTCGGGCACGGGACCCCCAGGGCGGGCGCATCCGCGAAGTTGACGAAGTACCGCCCGCCGAGATGCACCCGATAGATGTAGCGGCCCATCTGCTGGACCAGCGGCTCGCCATACACGTCGATGGCCCCGTTGCTGGCGCTGTGCAGCAGCTCCAGACAATCGAACAGCGACGCGGCGGCCCGCGCCCAGTACCCCGGCCCCTCGTCGCACCCTCCGTCTCGCGGGTACGGATCGATGAAGCGGTCGAGGCTCCGCATGCTCTTGGCTACCGCCGCCACGCGGCGGGCCGGATCGGTCTCCAGCAGCAGCGCCGCAGCCAGCCAGTTGGAGTTGCACCAGGGATTCCAGTTGTTCACCCGGCGGCCATCGAAGCCCATCCACCAGAAATCGTCCCGCGCCAAGCAGGGCGCCAGGACGCGGCGCTGCGCCTCTGTCAGGATGCGCGCGGGCACCAGCGGCGAGACGGCCGCCAGCTCCGTGTGCAGCAGGTACAGCGCCCACGCCAAAAGCGCCACGGTCTCCCCGGCAAACAAGTCCACCGTGGGCTCCGTCACGTCGGGCAGCCCGCGCCCGGCGCGCTGCAGGTTCACATGGGCCGGCACCCCCCAATAGGTTTCCTCGCAGACGAGCCAGATGCCGTCCACGATCGCGTCCAGGAACCGTCCCTGTCCTTCCATGCATTCGGCGATGACCAGATCGGCCAGTCGACTACGGCGCGCGAAGTAGGCGTTCTCGTACCGCGCCCGGTCGCCGGTCCGCACGAAGTCCAGAAAGCGCGTGGCCGGCAGTACCTCCCACGGCGTCGCCGCTGCCTGTTCGCCCCGCCGGATGTGCGCGCGCCGGACGCTGTCGGGCAACGCTTCCCAAGCGGTACGCTGCGAGGCCCGCGGGAACGGATGCCAATCCACCTGGGACAACAACAGACCGGGCAGCCGGTCGGCCGGATAGAGACTGACGAGCATGGACAGACCTCCTCGGTTCCCCCGACAAGAAGCGGCTGGTGCTGGCCGCAAGCGCCCTGTCTTCCCAGCCGCGCAGCTTGTCGCGACGCAGCCTTTTGCCTACTTCTGCACGCAGCTTGTCGCGTCCTGACAGAGGCGCGCGCGTCGATGCGGGCACGCGCTAGTATACCATCGCGGTGCTCTCGCGTCACCTGCGCGCCACAGATTCCCGCGGAGGAGAGGAGGAGGTTCGTATGAACTGGCGCAGCCGCGCGGTCTTGCAGCGTCCTGCCTGGACCATGCACCGAGCCTTGTACAAGTCGATGGGATACAGCGACCACGATCTGGATCAGCCGCTCATCGCCGTGGCCAACTCGGGCAATCGCATCGTCCCCGGCCACTACAACCTGTCGCTCGTCTCCGAGTACGTGCAGCAGGGCATCCGCCAGGCGGGCGGCACCCCCGTCGAGTTCGGCGTGATCGCGGCCTGCGACGGCATCGCCCAAGGGCACGAGGGCATGCGTTACATCCTCCCCACCCGCGACCTGATCGCCCACGATGTCGAGCTGATGGTGCAGGCCCACCGGCTGGACGGCGTCGTCCTGCTGGCCTCGTGCGACAAGATCGTGCCCGGGATGCTGATGGCCGCGGCCCGCCTGGATCTGCCGGCGATCATGGTCGTCGGCGGTCCCATGGAAGGGGGCTGCACGTTCGACAACCGGGCGGCGGATACGACCTCGCTGACCGAGGGGCTCGGCATGCTCCAGGACGGCAAGATCACGCTCGACGAGTACCTGGCGCTGGAGGACCGCGCCACGCCCACCTGCGGTTCGTGCTCCTTCCTCGGCACCGCGAACACCATGTGCTGCGTGGCGGAGGCCTTGGGCATGTGCCTGCCGCACAGCGCCACCATCCCGGCCACCTGGGCCGCTCGCCTGCGCTCGGCGCAAGCGGCGGGCCGCCGCATCGTGGAGCTGATTCGGGAGGGCCTGACCGCCAGGAAGATCATCAACCGTCAAGGTCTGGAGAACGCCGTGCGGCTGGGTGCGGCCATCGGCGGTTCCACGAATCTGGCGCTGCACATTCCCGCAATCGCCTACGAGGCGGAATGCGAACTGGCCATGGACCAGTTCGAGACGCTGTGCCGCTCCACGCCGCATCTGGCCAAGATCAACCCAGCCGCCGCCGCCAACGTGCCCGATTTCCACGCCGCCGGCGGCGTGCCGGCGGTCATGCGCGAACTGCTCCCCCTGCTCCACGGCGAGGCGATGACCGTCACCGGCCGCACCGTAGCCGACAACGTCGCCCAGGCAGCGCGGACCGACGAGGAACGCATCATCCGCCCCCTCGCCCGGCCGTGGGCGGCTGGCGGGGGGCTGGCAGTGCTGCGCGGGAACTTGGCCCCCGCCAGCGCGGTGACCAAACCGGCCGCCATCCATCCCGACATGCAGACGTTCACGGGAGCGGCCCGCTGCTTCGACTGCGAGGAGGCCGCCAACCAGGCGATCCTGGCCGGCCAGGTGCAGCCCGGGGAGGTGGTGGTGATCCGCTACGAGGGGCCCAAGGGTGGGCCGGGCATGCGCGAGATGTACATCGCCATGAAGCTGCTGTACGGACGAGGGCTGGCCCTCCAGACGGCGGTGGTCACCGACGGCCGGTTCTCCGGCACCAACAACGGCTGCTTCGTCGGCCACGTCTCGCCCGAAGCGGCCGAAGGCGGGCCGCTGGCCATCGTCCAGGACGGCGATCGGATCACCATCGACATCCCGCGGCGCCGGCTGGAGCTGCACGTGGACGCGGACCAGATCGCGGCGCGGCGGCGCGCTTGGCAGCCACCGCGACCCAACGTCACCAGCGGGTACCTGGCACTGTACAGCCGCTGGGCCGAGTCCGCCGACAAGGGCGCGGTCATCCGGCACCGCCTCGCGTGAAGCGCGGCGGCGGGTGCCGGCACCGCCCGCGCCCGCTCGGATGCCAGGCTCAGCCGAACGGCCCGGCGCACCCGGACGCCGCTGCACGCCCGGTTCGGGCGCACCTGGGGGCGGCCGCATGCCCGGCGGCCGGGCCGCTGCAGGGCCGCTCGCCGGGCGGGCAGCGATGCCGCGCGGCCGTTCCCCGAGACCTTGTCGGCCCGGGCGCCCGCGTCACAGCTTGAGCGCGCTGCGCACGACCTCGGCCTGCCCGATGGTGTCGTTGTGCCAGGCTTCGAGCAGTTTCTCGAAGGCGTCGCTGCGGTACTCGCCGGGGAACCAGGCCTCGTAGATCAGGTCGTTCTCGTTGTCGATGTACACGCGCGCCACGGTGGCTTTGTAGTTGAGCGTGTTCGCCAGAGTCTCCAGATCGTCCGTCTTGTACTCGGTCGTCTCCAGCCACGCGCGCAGGAGCAGACCATCCTTGTAGGCCCGGATGGTCAGATTCAGCCACTTGTCGTGCTCGGCCGTCATCGACTCGCTGTCCATCTTGATGCGGTACCCGTGTCTCTCCAGGTGCTTCTTGACTTCGACGGCTTTGTCGAACTGAGCCACCGCCGCGTGGCTGGTGAGCGCCACGACGAGGAGCGGGAGCAGCCACTGCCATGGGCGTACGGACATGATACCCCTCCTTGGTAGACCCGCGTGGAAAGGTGCATGAGCCGACTCCGTGCCCAGCGCTGCGCTCCGAAGCGGCCCGAGTGGACGCTGGTAGCGTAGGACAACAGCACCAGCAGCGCAACCAGCAGCGCGCCAGCGGGCCGACGGGGCGTGCGCGCACGTGGCGGCAGTCTGGCAGACGATTCTCCAGGGCACGCCGGGCCGGACGCCCTGGCAGACGGTGGTTGACAGGCGCGCCAGCGGGCGCCTGGTTTGCAGTGCTGGCCGAGCGCGCCGCCACGGGAGGGCCGGTCACCGGCAGCGCGGCGGGCGCCGGCGTGCGTCGGCTGCGGCCAGCAGTGGGGCGGATGGCGCCGTGGCGGGCTGTCGTTCGCCGGCGTGCGGCTGCGGCCGACCCGCGGTCGCGGGTCCAGCGCTGGCGGCCTGCGGCACATGTTCGACGAGAGGAGTAGCGATCATGCCCGAATCGCAGAACGGGGCACCCAGCGCCGGAGTCCACCCCGAACCGGTGACCTATCTGCTGCTGGACGGCGAAAACCTGGACACGGTGCTCGGGAAGGAGGTGCTGCACCACAAGCCGCAGCCCGGGGAGCGTCCCCGCTGGGAGAAGGTGGTCGAATTCGCGCGGCAGGTCTGGCAATGCCCGGTGAAGGCGCTGTTTTTCATCGACGCCGGTTCGGGAGAGGCCCCCTGGCAGTTCATCTACGCTCTGGTCAGATCCGGTCTGCGGCCGATCCCGCTGACCGGGCCCACGGATGCGAAGGTGGTGGACATGGCCATCCAGCGCACGCTGGAGGCCATCGCCACGCGCGGCGGGCACGTCATGCTGGGCAGCCATGACAGCCACTTCCGGCCGCAGATCGAGGCCCTGCTCGGCGCCGACCGGCGGGTGGGCTTGTTGGCCTTCCGCGAGCACGTCAGCGCCGCGTACTCCGAGCTGTTGGCTCCGGGGCGACTGGAGTTTTTCGACCTGGAACACGATGCCAAGTGCTTCACCCAGCCCCTGCCACGGGTACAGGTAAGCATCGTGCCCATCGACGAGTTCGATCCGCTCCAGTTCCTGTGAAGCGGCGGCGCCGCGGCTGCCGGCGACGGGGTCCGCGTCCCGCGCCTATCGCCGAAAGGATCGTGCCGATGAATGCCATCTGCATCCTGATGGACAGCCTCAACCGCCACTTCCTCGGCGCGTATGGCAACGAGCAGGTGCTCACCCCGCATCTGGACCGGTTGCGCCAGCGGGCAGTCACCTTCGACGGCTATTTCACCGGCTCCATGCCCTGCATGCCGGCCCGCCGGGATCTGTGGACCGGCGTCCAGGAGTTCCTCTGGCGGCCATGGGGCAGCCTGGAACCCTGGGATCGACCGCTGCCGCGAACCCTGCAGGCAAACGGCGTTTTCACCGGACTGGTGAGCGACCACTATCACCTCTGGGAGCGCGGCGGGGAGAACTACCACATCGACTTCGAATCGTGGGAGTTCGTGCGCGGCCACGAAAACGATCCTTGGGTCGGCGGTCCGACGCCCCAAGCCCAGCCCGGCAAGGGACACGTCCTGCCGCGCTATCGCCGCAACCGGCAGCGCTTCCAGCGCGAGGAGGACTGGCTGGCGCCGCGCACCTTTCGCCAAGCGGCTCGTTGGTTGGAAGAGAACGCCCGGGCGCGCGCCCCGTTCTTCCTGCTGGTGGACGAGTTCGATCCGCACGAGCCATTCGACTGCCCGGAAGCGCACTGGCGGCGCTACGATCCGGACTGGGACGGGCCGGAGGATTTCTATTGGCCGCGCTATGGGCGCAACGACTTCACCGAGGCCGAGATTCGTCACCTCCGGGCGCGCTACGCCGGCAAGATCACCCTGGCCGACCGGTACCTGGGACAGATCCTGGACCGCATGGACGACTTCGGCCTGTGGGCGGACACGGCCCTGTTCGTGATGACCGACCATGGTCACTTCCTCGGCGAGCACGGCTGGTGGGGCAAGCCCGCCTGCCCGCAGTACCGGGCCATCTGCCACATCCCCTTCTTCGCCTACGTTCCAGGCGTGACAGGTGGCTGGCGGACGGCTGCCCTGGCGACCCACGTGGACGTGCACGCGACGCTGCTCGATTGGTTCGGGATCCAACCGGCCGGCCGCCTCGATGGCGCATCGCTGCTGCCGGTGCTGCGCGGCGAGCGCACCCAGGTGCGGGAGGCGCTGCTGTCCGGTTGGTGGGGACGCCGGGTGAATTGGACTGACGGGCGCTACCTGTACCTGCGCGCCCCGGCTGCGGCCGATAACCAACCTCTCGCGTTGTACACGAATCGCTGGTCCACCGCCCCGTGGTGGCAGATCCCAGCACCCGACGGGCGGACCTCGTTCGGCCGGTTCGTGCCGCACGCCGACATGCCCGTGGGGCGTCAGCCCCTGCGGCCCGACGAGATGGCGCGGATCAACAGCATCGACCTGCAGGACCTGCGTCAGGGGTCCCTGTTGTTCGATCTGGACAGCGACCCGGAAGAGACGCGCAACCTGGCCGGCATTTCGCTGGAGGACCAGATCGCCGCCAGGCTCAAGGCCCAACTCGAGCAGCAACGCGCCCCGGCCGAGCAGTTCCAGCGGCTGGGGCTGCTGTAGCAGCGAAATCCGCCGCCGACGGCACCGCGGCGGCGCTGGGCGAAGGAGAAAGACGATGGCCAAGTCCAAGTTGCAGCAGACGCGGACACGCGCCGAGAAACGGACCCCGAAGGTCGGGCGGCCCGCCGCCGCGCCGAGTCCTGGCGAACGCGTGCAGGAAGCGGTGAACACCCATTCCTCGCCGTCGGCGCTGAAGATCACCGACCTGCGCACCGCGGTGGTATGGAGCAACTACGACTACCCCATCCTGCGCCTGGACACCGACCAGGGAGTGTCCGGCATCGGCGAGGTGCGGGACGCAGGCCACCGCGAGAACGCCCTGCAATTCAAGAGCTTCCTGCTGGGCCAGAACCCCTGCAACGTGGACGCCATCTTCCGCGCCATCAGGAATTTCGGCAACTGGGGTCGGGAGGGCGGCGGCGTCTCGGGCATCGAGATCGCCCTGTGGGACCTGATCGGCAAAGTCTACGGGGTGCCCTGCTGGCAGTTTCTCGGAGGCAAGTACCGCGACCGGGTCCGCATCTACGCCGACACGCCCGAGCCCGAAGACCGCCGGCCGGAGACCTATCTGAAGGGCGTGCTGCAGCGCAAGCAGATGGGATTGACCTTCGTCAAGTTCGACCTGGGCCTGCACCTGCTGGACGACCTACCCGAGGGCCGCATCGGCGCGCCGACCCAGCACGAGTACCCAATCGCGAGGCGCTGGGGTGCCCGCGGCGCTCCCGGCGCCGGACGCGGAACCACGGTCACGCCGGCGGGCATCGCCCGGATGGCCGAGACCGTGGCCGTGGTGCGCCAGGGCGCGGGCTGGGACATCTCGCTGTGCATCGATCACTTCGGGCACGGCGCCATGACCGCCAAGGAAGTCATCGCCCTGGGACAGGCGCTGGAGCCCTACGGCCTGGCCTGGATGGAGGACCCCATGCCGTGGTGGGACATCGACGGCCACTGCCGGGTCACCGCGGCCATCGGCACCCCGACGGCCGCCGGCGAGGAGCTGTATCTGTGGGACGGCTTTCGCCCGTGGATCGAGCGGCACGCGGTGGACATCGTCCATCCCGACCTGTTGACCGCGGGCGGGATGCTGGAGACCAAACGGATCGCCGACTACGCCGAGCGCCACGGGATCCCCACCGCTCTTCACTTCGCCGGATCGCCCATCGCCTTCATGGCCAACCTGCACTGTGCGGCCGCCATCCCCAGCTTCGTGGCGCTGGAACACCACGGCTTGGATCTGCCGTTCTGGCCGGACCTGGTCACCGGCCTGGCGTCCGACTACCTGCAGGATGGATACGTGGCCGTGCCCGACAAACCCGGACTGGGCGTGGACCTGAACTACGAGGCCATCCGCGCCAACCTGCGCACGCCCGACTTGTTCGGTCCCACGGACGAATGGAACCAGCCGAAGCTCGGCTTCTACAAGCCCGACACGCGCTGGGGCTAGCGGCGGCCGGACGTTCGCGCCTCAGAGCTTGTAACCGATCCTGCGCAGGAATTGGTGCCGGTGGGCGACGTCGGCTTCGCCCTCCACGCCCTTGGGCCCGTACCCGTCGATCACGCCCAGGATACCCGCGCCCTGCTCGCTCTGCGCCACCACCACCTGCGTGGGATTCGCCGTGGCGCAGAAGATGCGGCAGACTTCGGGCAGCATCTTGATCGCGTTGAGCACGTTGATCGGGAAGAAGCCTTGGCCGAGGAAGACGATGAACGAATGCCCGGCGCCGACAGCTCGGGCATTGTGGACCGCCAGCTCGACCAGGCGCGGGTCAGTGCCGGACGAACGGATGAGCCTCGGCTCGCTGGCTTCGCAGAACGCCAGCCCAAACTGGATGCCGGGCACCGCCTGCACGAGCGCCTCGTGCAGGTCCTCCACCGTCTTGATGAAGTGCGACTGCCCGAGGATGAAGTTGTAGTTGTCGGGGTTCTCGACCGGGACGATCTTCAGTTCCATCGACGACCTCCTGGATCCGACTGGACTGGTGGCCAACGCGCGCTGGCCACGACATTGCCGCGCGCGGCGCCGCTGGGGGTCGCGCCACCCGCTGAGCCAGGGCACCGCATCACCCACCGCCGCCGACCTGCTGCACCAGCCGCCTGCCTGCCGGCGCTGGCGCGGTCCGCGGGGCCCAAGCCCTGGAGGCCGGCCGCCGCGACCGGCGGCCCGCACCCACGCTCGGCAATATAGCGGCTCGGCGGCGCCGGCGGCCAGACCGCCGACGCCGGCCAGCATCGGGACGCGCAGCGGCGCACGGTCGCGCCTCGCGGCGACGCTGGCCGGGCGCACCGAGCCCCGATTGACCCGGTCGGCGTGCCGGTCTATAGTGTGCCCAAGTGTGCCCACGCCATGGCCTGCTGCCTTCGCGCAGGAAGGATGGAGCATGACGCCCGCATTCGCTGCGCAGGATCCTGCGCCCGTGTACCCCGACAAGCTGGATCTGCTGGTCTACCAGGATCCGCAAGGCAACCTGCGACCGGTGCAGACCGGCGCGCAGGTGCGCATCCGCCGGCAGCACACGCTGGCCAACATGCAGCGCGTGATGGGGCCGCTGCCCGGCCGCCAGCGCGCTGTGCCGCCTGCGCTGGAGTGGGGCGAGGCCGAGCTCTTGGGCGACTACCGTCGCTGCCGGATCGCGTTCGCGGTCGAGCCCGGCGACCGCGTGCCTGCGTACCTCTTCCTACCCGCTGCGTCGACGGCGCCGCGGCCTGGGGTGCTCTGCCTGCACCAGACGACCGCCGCTGGCAAGGCCGAGCCAGCCGGACTCGCCGGCCTGCCGAACCTGCACTACGCGCAGGAGTTGGCGGCACGCGGGTACGTCACCCTGGCGCCGGACTACCCGGGGTACGGCGACTACCAAGTGGACCCCTACGCCTTGGGCTATGCCAGCGCCACCATGAAGGGCATCTGGAACCACATGCGGGCCCTGGATGTGCTGCAGTCGCTGCCGCAGGTGGACGCGGCTCGGCTCGGGTGCATCGGCCACTCGCTGGGCGGCCACAACACCCTGTTTCTGGCCGCCTTCGACGAGCGCGTGCGGGTGGCGGTGACCAGTTGTGGCTTCAACTCGTTCGCCTGGTACCGGGGCGGCGATCTGGCCGGCTGGGCCCACCGCGGGTACATGCCCCGCATCGCCGCCGAGTACGGCAGCCGCGCCGAGCAGGTGCCGTTCGACTTTGCGGAAGTCCTCGGCGCCATCGCGCCCCGAGCGCTGTTCGTCAATGCGCCGGTGGACGACGACAATTTCGCGCTCGCAGGGGTCCGCGTCTGCCTGGATGCTGTCCGGCCGCTGTACTCCCTGTGCGGACGACGCGACGATCTGGCGGCCTGCCATCCGTCCGGCGGCCACGACTTCCCGTCCGCCGTGCGCGCCGCCGCCTACGCCTTCATCGACCGCGCCCTGGGGTGGAAGGCAGACTCGGAGCGGACCGCCGGGTCGCAGCCCGGCGACCCGGGGAGCTGGACAGGAGATCACCCGCATGACTCGTGACCGGATGACCCCGAAGGAACGCTGGCTCGCGGTGGTCCGCGGCCAGCGACCGGACCGCGTTCCCATGTACTACCGGGCCACCGACGAAGCCACGGCCAAGCTGATGGCCCATCTGGGCATCCACGACATGACCGCCCTGCTGGCTCGGCTGCACGCGGACACGATGGTGCACGTCGCGCCGCGCTTCGTCGGACCGACGCCTCCGGCTGGCCAGGACATCTACGGGCGGCGCTTTCGCGACGTCCACTACCCCGGCGGGGCGTATCGCGAGTGCGTGCACCATCCGCTGGCCGGGTTCTCGTCGGTGGCCCAGATCGAAGCGGAGTACGTCTGGCCCACGGCCGACTGGTTCGACTACAGCGGCCTGGCCGCCCAGGTGGAGGGCGTCGAGGACCGAGTCGTCAGCGGCGGTGGCTCGGAGCCGTTCCTGATCTACAAGGATCTGCGCGGCGACGCCCAGGCCTTCATGGACTTGGTCGAGCACCCGGACATCGTCCACTATGCGCTGGGCAAGCTCTACGGCTTCTGCTACGAGTACACCCGGCGCATCTTCGAGACCATCCCGGGCAAGGTCCTGGTCACCTCCATCGCCGAGGACATGGGGGCCCAGGATCGCCTGCTGTACTCCCTGCCCCATCTGGAGGAGTTCTTCTTCCCGCACATGCAGCGCATGATCGCTCTGGCCAAGGAAGCGGGCGTGTACGTGAACACCCACAGCGACGGCGCGATCCGCCCGATCCTGCCCCGCCTCATCGCCATGGGCGTCGACATCGTCAACCCCGTGCAGTGGCGCTGCGCCGGCATGGAGCGAGAAGGCCTCAAGCGCGACTTCGGCGACCGCTTGGTCTTCGAGGGGGCGATGGACAACCAGTACACGCTGCCGTTCGGCAGCGTCGAGGAGGTCCGCCAGGAAGTCCGCGACAACCTGCGCATCCTCGGCGCTGGCGGCGGGTACATCCTCGCCCCGTGCCACAACATCCAGGTGGTCGGCCCCGCGGAGAACGTGGTCGCCATGTACGACACAGGGTACGAAGAAGGCTGGTTCTAGCAGGGGCGCGTGCCGTCTGCGGGCGGCGCCTCGTGGCCGCCAGGACCCTATCCGAAAGGATCGTCGATGATCGAACAAGAGCTTGCGCGCATCGCCGTCGAGCGCATGCGGCGCGACCTGTTCTATCTCTGCCGCGACCCGCTGCCGTTTCGCAAGGCCAACTATACCCGGCCGGGACAGCAGGCCAACTCGCTGGCGGAGGCCGACGCCTTCCTGTGCCGCCAGCTCGCCCAGGCCGGGTACCGCCCGCAGGCGAATACCTATCCCGTGCAGGCCTTCCGCTGCGATCGCACCAAGCCCCTGCACCACTGGTACGCGGCGCCCGCTCCCGAGGACCCGGTGTACGAGGTCGCCAATCTGGAGGCCGCGCGCCTCGGCAGCGAGTGGCCCGAGCAGATCATCCAGCTCGTGGCCCACAAGGATTCGATGAGCTGGATCGATTCGCCCGGCGCCCATGACAATGGCACCGGCACGGTGGTCGTCCTGGAACTGGCCCGCGTGCTGGCCACCTGCCCACTGCGGCGCTCGGTGCGCGTGCTGTTCTGCAACGAGGAGCACACGCCGTGGACCAGCCGTTTCGCTGCGGAGGAAGCAGCCGCACAGAGCGATCAGCTCGTGGCGGTGCTGAACGTGGACGGCTTGGATGGCAAGTCCGACGAGGACATGGCTGCCGGCCGCCTGCTCCATGCCATCGGGTACAGCACCGACGAGGGACGCGGCCTGGCGGAGTTCGTGGCCGACTGCGCTGCCCGGCACACGCCCGAGCTGGACGTGCGCGTGTTCCTCAAGGAGCATGTCAACGACGACGACGGCATGTTCGTCCAGGCGGGGTTCCACACGACCGTGATGAATACTGGATCGTGGCCGTACGGCGATTCGCAGTACCACCTGCCTGGCGACGTGCCCGAGCGGGTGAACCTGGAGAACCTGCGGCAGAGCGCCCAGGCGCTGCTGGCCGCCATCCTCGAGATCGATCGCGCCGACACCATCCCGTTCTAGCCGCTGCTGGCCGGGCGGCCCCGCGCCGCACGGAGGCGCCAGCCGCGCCGCCGCCAGCGAGGAAAGGAGGTCGCGATGTCCGCGAAGCTGCACAAGGGCGTCTGGATGCACAACGTGCCCAAGGAGAGTCCGGACGAAGTCAAACGCCATGCTGAACGACTCGTGCGCGGCGGGTTCGACCTGTTCATCCCCTGCGTCAAGAACCCGGACAGCATGCTGGACTACCACACGCGAATCGGCATCGTCAGCCCGGAGTACCGGGACTGGGACCCGCTCCGGGTGTTCTGCGAGGCCCTGGCCGGCACGCCGGTGCGCATCCATCCGTGGCTGTGTCTGGCCCTGGAGGCCAAGACCGGCGCCTTGCTCCAGCGCAACCCGGAGCTGCAGGCCATCGATCGCGCGGACCCGTTCCCGCGGCTGACCTCCGCGTGCATGTCGCAGGACGAGGTCCACGACTACGAACTGAGCCTGTACGAAGAGCTGATGGACAACTACCCGATCGCCGGCGTGCACCTGGACTACGTACGCTACCAGAGCGCGGGATGCTGCTTCTGCAACTACTGCCGCACCACGTTCCGGACGCTGGCCGGCGTGGACCCGATCCGGCTGCAGGAGGGCGACAAGGAATGGCCGGCGTGGATCGACTGGCGGGCAGGCAACATCACCCGCTTCGTCGAGCGCGTCCGGGCGGCCACCAGGAGGCGCGGCCGCGAACTGTCCGCCGCGGTGTTCGCTGGGTACCCGGAGTGCATCACCAGCGTGGGCCAGGATTGGGTGGATTGGGAGCAGCGCGGTCTGCTCGACTTCGTGCTGCCGATGAACTACACGATGACGCCCCGCATCGCCCGCCACCGCGCCCTGCACCATCTGGCGTCGGTCTCGGGCCGGACCCCGCTGTACGAGGGGCTGTGGTATCGCCCGGCCTTGGCGCCTGCAGGCTTTCTGGCTCAGGTCGAGCAGGTCCGGCAGTTGGGCATCGCCGGGATCGTGATCTTCGAGTACTACCGTCTGACCGACAGCGATCTGGACATGATCCGCCGGCTGTAGAGCCGCCGCCGTCGGCACCGACGCCAGGCCGAACCGCGCGAGGCCGGGGCCCTGTCACCCGGCTCCGCGCCCGCTCAATCCGCCCAGGGCAGGAAGCCGATCTTCACCGCTTCCTTGCGCCGGAGCATCTCGATGCCCTCGCGGTACCGAGTGAACGGCAGGCGCGCGGACACCAATGACGCCAGATCGAGCTGGCCAGCCGCGATCAGATCGAGGGCCTGGCGCGCGGCAGCGATGTTGTGCGGCTCGTACCCCAGCAGCGAACGTCCACCCCAGTACGCGGGCTTGTACGCGATCGTCTCCCGCAGCACGCCGAAGATGGCCACCGCGCGCCGGGTGCGCTCCAGCAGGAACTCGATCGAGGCCTTCAATCCAGTGCAGTCGATGGCTGCGTCCACCGGTTCGCCGACCTGCTGCGTCCAGGCCGCGGCCGTCGGTTCGATCGCCACGTCGGCTCCCAGGCTGCGGGCCAATGCACGCCGGGCGGGCAGCGGCTCCAGGCCCACCACGAAACCGGCGCCCTGCGCCTTGACCAGTTGCACCGCGACCAAGCCGGCCGCGCCCAGACCGCCGATGCCGAGGCGCGTGCCTGCCAGCAGTCCCAAGCGCCCAAGCTGGTCCACGGAGACCTGCACGCACATGGCCAACTCCAGGCTGCAGGCCTGCTCCCAGGTGACATGGTCGGGCAGCCGCAGCACGTGCTCGCGGGCCATGACCACGTACTGGGCGTAGCAGCCGGGCCGGTGGTGGCCGGCGTCGCGCCAGCAGGCCACCCGCGCGCCGATCTCCAGGTCATCGACGCTCGGGCCCACCGCAGCCACTTCGCCCACCGCTTCGTGCCCAGGCTGGCCCGCGGTGTACGGGTACTGGATGGCGCTTCCGGCGAACATGGGGATGCCGTCCACAAGGTGCAGGTCCCAGTGCGGACAGGTGTTGACCATGGCCACCTTGACCAGCACTTCACCGGGTCCGGGTGCCGGCATCGGCCCGGTCGTCCACACCACCTCTCCGGGAGCGACGATCTGCAGATACTTCATCGTGGTTACCATTCGAGAATCACTCCCAGCACGGGTTCGCGCTTGCTCTGGATCAGGTTCCAGGCCGCCGCTGCGTGCGCCACCGGGAAACGATGGGTGATCAGCGGCAGGGTCTGGAGCGTGCCATTGGCGATCAGGGCGAGGGTCTCGTCCATGCGGGGAGCGGTCCATCCGGATACCATGTGGACGGACAATTCTCCGGCCCGCAGGGCCTGCAGCCCGAGCAGATCGTCGGTGCCGTAGAAGCCAGCGGACACGATGTGACCCTCGTGCTGCGTCAGCGGTAGGATCTCCGTCAGCATCCGCACCGAGCCCACCGTGTCGACCACCACCCGCACGCCGTCCGGCAGCAGCCGGCGCACCGCCTCCAGCCAGACGCAGGCCGCGGCGTTGACCGTGTGTCGGAATGGTCCGGATACGAAGCGCGCCAGACGGTCGTCGTGGCGGCCGACCAGCAGCACTCTGGCGCCCCGCCAGGCCAGCGTCTGCGCCGCCCACTGGCCTACCATGCCGTCGCCGATCACCACTGCCGGAACGCCGATGCCGCACGGCTTGGGTCGCTGGCCGCAGTTGTACCCGACCTGCGTGAGCACCAGGCCGGCACAGGCCAGCGGTTCGACGCCTTCCGGCAGTCTCCAGAGCTGGTGGCGAGGGCTGACCGAAGGCGAGACGTGGCCACCCATGCTCTGGAACATACCGTCCACCTTGCCCAGGGCGCAGAAGACCGTCTCGCCGCAGCGCAGGTCCGCGACCTCTGGGCCCACCCATTCCACCACGCCGATCTTCTGGTAGCCGGCGACGATGGGAAACGGCCATGGGTCGCCGGGACGGTACGCCGTGTCGCCGGCGATTCGCTCGCCCCGCAGGAACGAGCCCTCGGTGCCATTGCTGATCCACGAGTGCGTCACCCGGACCACGACATCCTGCGGGCCCGGATCGGGACAGCTCACGGTGCGGACTTCGACCTGTCCGGGAGCCGTGAATACCACTGCCTGTGCCTGCATCGCTCGCTCCTCGCCAAGCCGTGTTCGTCGTCCGGCGCGACCGGACGGGCCGTGCCCACGACGCTTGAAATCTGGGGTCGACGCCCGCCCGCCGGCAAGCAAGCTCTGGCCGAGACGCTCTGGACGCCGATGCGCTCCATGGCTATTCTCCGCGCCGGTTGGCGGCTGGCCGGCCCGTCGCCCGGCCGCCATCTCGCCGTTCGTCCGCAAAGCCAGCGAATCCCGCAGCCGCAAGGAAGCAGCCATGGACCCGCGCCAGACCCGAGCAGCATTCGTTCTTGGAGCTTTCACCTGCGCGGGGCTGGGCCTGCTCGGCCTCCTGCTCGGAAACGGGCTCGCCCGCTTCAGGGCTCTCGACCGCACCGTGGAGGTCAAGGGTCTTGCGGAGCGCGAGGTGGCTGCCGATGTCGCCATCTGGCCGATCCGCTTCCGCGAAGCGGGCAATGACCTCAACGCGCTCTTCTCCGCCATCCAGCGGAAGAACGCGGTGATCGTCGAGTTCCTGCACAGGAAGGGCTTCACGGACGCCGAGATCGCCGTGGCGCCCCCGGCGGTGGTGGACAAGGAAGCCCAGGAGTACGCGGGCCCGGAACAGAGTCGCTTTCGGTACGCCGGCTCGTCGACGATCACGGTGTACAGCCAGAACGTCGAATTGGTGCGGCAGTCGATGCAGGATCTGGTCGAGCTCGGCAAGGTCGGCATCGCCATGCTCGGCGACACGTACGAGGCGAAGACCCAGTTCCTTTTCACCCGCCTCAACGACATCAAGCCGGCGATGATCGAGGAAGCCACCAAGAACGCCCGCGAGGTGGCCGAGCGCTTCGCGCGCCACTCGCAGAGCCGGCTCGGCAAGATCCGCAGAGCGACCCAGGGCCAGTTCTCCGTCGACGATCGGGACAGCAGCACGCCGCACATCAAGAAGGTGCGCGTCGTGTCCACAGTGGAGTACTACCTGGTAGATTGAGTCGCTCGGACCAGCCGACCGCACCGATGGCAGCGCGCCGGACGTTGGAGGTCATTGCATGGAAATACGCCGGCAGAGCTTCTTCGCCGCGCCGCCGTTCTGGAAGGCAACGTGGGAAGAGGTCAACGATTTCCTCGACGGGCTCGCAGCCGGTCAGGTACGCGAGATCGGCCGTTCGCAGGGCGGCCACCCCATCCGCGCCGTGGCGTATGGCGAGTTCGAGCCTGTGGAGCGGCACACCACGTACTCCTCGGCTGTGGCAGCGGGCCATCCGGAGGACTTCTACGACCCGACCGAGCGCCGCAAGCCGGTGCTGCTGCTCATCGGCGCCGTCCACGCCGCGGAGATCGAGGGAACCGTGGCGTGCCTCAACCTAGCGCAGATCCTGGAATCCGGCACGGATCTGCGCGGGCGACCGCGGGCGGCACTGGCCCGCGCCGCCCGCCAGTTCCGCCTGGTCATGGTGCCCCTGGCGCAGCCGGACGGCCGCATTCGGGCCCCCGTCCGCAACTTGATCGGCGGCACGGAGGACGATCTGTACTACTACGGCCAAGGGCTGATGGCCGACGGCACCATCCTCCGCTGGCCCGAGTGCAAGCGTCTGCAGCCGGTTCCCGTCAAGCAGATGCGGTTCGTCGGCGGCTACTACAACGACTCGGGAGTGAACATCCAGCACGACGATTTCTTCGCGCCGCGCGTGGCGCCGGAGACCCGCGCCCTGCTGGACCTGGTGCGGGCCGAAACACCCGACTGCTTTCTCACCCTGCACTCGTGTGGCAGCGGTCCGTTCCTGGTCGGCCCCGAAAACCATTTGCCCGAGCGCTGCCAGTTCCACCAGGCGCAGATCGGCGCGCTGGTGGCCGCCCGCCATCGCCGCGACGGTCTCCGGCCGGGAAGCAGCCGCTTCGTCGACCGGCGAGGCAGCTTCTATCTGCACACCGCGCTGCACTTCGCCTGCGGGGCCCTGCCTCTCTTGTTCGAGCTGCCGCACGGGCTGGCCAGCAAACCGTTCACGTTCGACGAGATCCTGGACGTCGGCCTGAGTCTGTTCGAGGAAGTCATGGAATACGGCCTAGCGTGCCGGTACGCACCGCGCTGAGGTTCGCCGCTGCACCGCTGTTGCGCACGCGCTCCGCGCCGCTTGCGCGATTCTCGGAGGACAGACACCGCCCATGACCTCGTCCGCCGCGCAGCAACCCGGGCAGACCTCCATCGCCCTGCCGCACTCCTTGCCCTGGCCCATCGTGGCCTGCACCCCGACCGAGCTCGAACGCCTGCGGTGCGCGTACCGCACCCCAGGCCCGGCGCAGGACGTGGTGGCTCGGCGCGTAGAGCAGGCCGAAGAGGCCCTCGCACAACCCGTGCGGTTTCCGCCGGAAGGAGGCCAGCACAACCAGTGGTACCAATGCGATAGATGCCAGGTCGCCCTGCAGACCAGCGACGACACGCACCATCGGTGTCCGCGTTGCGGCACCGTGTACTCGGGCTATCCGTACGACCAAGTCATCTACAGCCGCCAGCACAGTGCCCTCACCCATGCCATGGAGGCCTGCGCGTGGGCTTTCGCCCTGACGGGGGACGAGCGGTACGGCGAGCGTGCCCGGGCCATCCTGCTCGGGTACGCCCAGCGGTACGTGGACTACCCCCATCACAGCGCCCAGCAGGGCAAGCGCACCGATCCCGACAGCGCTTCGGGCGGCCACGTGTTCGAGCAGACGCTGAACGAAGCTGCCTGGATGCGCCCGATCGCCGCCGCCTACGATCTGCTCCGGCAGTCGACGCTGCTGACGGCTGCCGACCAAGACCGCGTGCGCTCGGGCCTGCTGCGGCCCGTGATCGACAACATCGGCCGGCATCGCGCCGGCAGGAGCAACTGGCAGACCTTCCACAACGCGGCCATGCTCGAGGCCGGGGTTCTCTTGGGCGATCAGAGCCTCGTCGAGCGCGCGCTGGGTGACCCGGAGAACGGGTTCTTCTTCCAGATGCGCGCCTCCGTCCTGCCCGGCGGCATGTGGTACGAGAACTCCTGGAGCTACCACTTCTACACCCTGCAAGCGGTGACCCGGACCGTCGAGACCGCCCGGCGGTTGGGGGTGGATCTGTGGGCCGTGCCCCAGGTGCGGCAGATGTTCACCATCGCCCTGGACTACCGCATGGCGGACGGCACCCTGCCGCGGTTCGGCGACGCGGTGACCACGGGCATCCCCGGCGCCCAATACGAAGCGGCCTACCATCGCTGGCCCGAGCCCGCGCTGCGCGCCTTGCTGCCGGAGGGCCCCACTTGGGACTCGGTGCTGTACGGCCGTGCCCCCGGCCGGGGGACGCCGCTGCCGCTGCCGGCCAGTTGCCTCCACTCGGGCCCTGGCCATGCGCTGCTGCGGCTGGATACGCCAGAAGGCCCCACCAGCGCGGCGCTGACCTTCGGGCCGCACGGCGGCTTTCATGGCCACTTCGACAAGCTCTCGTTCGTGTACTTCGCCCGAGGACGCGAGTTCGGCTACGACCCAGGGCGCGCCCGCAGCCAGGCCTATCGCCTCCCGGTCCACCGCGACTGGTACCGAGCCACGATCAGCCACAACGCGGTCCTGGTCGACCGGCGCTCCCAGGAAGGCGCTGCCGGCGCCAGCGAGCTGTTCGCCACCGGGCCGCAGATCGCCGCGGCGGTGGCAAGCTGTCAGTCCGCGTACCCAGGAGTGCTGCAGCGCCGGCTGCTGGTCCTGCGCCCGCGTTTCCTGATCGTCGGCGACCTGCTGCGCGCCGCAGATGGGGCGCAGCACATATTCGACTGGCTGTACCACAACCGGGCGGACACCGGCATCATCGCCGGGACCGAGACCGACCGCGGCGCTGCCAACTCGCCAGGCCAACCGCCGGCCGCCGCAGGGCTGGCGGTGGATTGCTCTGCAGCGCTCGCGCCGGCGCCGCCCCCTCCGGCTCCTGGCTTCGAGTACCTCCAGCGCGTGCACCGAGGCCGTACAGATCCTCCGGTGTGCGTCCGTTTCGCCAGCGGCGCCACCGCGCTGACGCTCTGGGTCGACGCAGAAGGCCCCGTCGAGACGCTCACCGGCGACGGCGTTGGCGAAGCCGTGCACGACCGCGTGCCCATGGCCATGGTCACGCGCACCGGCACCGGCGCTCTGTTCGGCGCGGTGCTGGCGCCCGAGCCCAGTGGGCCGCCGGCCAGCGTCTGCGGCGTGCACGTCGAGGCCTTGGGTGCGGAGGGCCTGCAGGTGGCTGTGGAGTTGGCCGACGGCAGCCTGGAGAGTTTCGCGTACACGCCCGACGGCGTGGCCGCGGACGCCGGGGCCGGCGCCACCGAGGCGCGCCTGGTTTGTCGGCGCAGAACCCCCGAAGGGTCCTGGGAAGAGCTGCTCCGGCACGCGTGAGCGGCGGCGCCTGCCGGTCGAACTGCGGGCCGCGCCTCCCCCGAGCGAGCGGGCCGCGCGAACGCGCGCCACCAGCAGCAGTCGGCGCAGCCCCGCGACGCCGGCCTCTCGCCAGCCGCTACGTGGTGCTGGAGACCCGGCGCAGCCGCGGGACGATCTCGGCCAGCGCCGCCAGGACCTCGTCGATGGCAGCGGCGGAGGTGTCCCGCCCGAGAGAAAAACGCACTGCCCCCTGCGCCAGACGGGGTTCCACCCCCATGGCGAGCAGCACGTGCGAGGGCTCGGGGTCCGCCGTCGTGCACGCTGACCCCGTGGCGGCGCAGATCCCGCGCAGATCGAGGTGGAGGATCACGGACTCGCCGTCGATGCCGGCGAAACTCGCGTATGTCGTGTTGGCTATGCGCGGCGCTGCCGCGCCGTGGATGACCACTCCATCCAGTTTCTCGAGGCCGCGCTCCAGGCGATCGTGCAGGGCCTGCAGCCGCGACGCTTCGTCCGGCAGGTGCACGGCGGCTTCCTGCAGAGCAGCCCCCAAGCCGACGATCCCCGCGACGTTCTCCGTGCCGCCGCGCAGTCCCTGTTCCTGGTGACCACCAGTGAGCACCGGCACCAGCGGCGTGCCGGGCCGCACGTACAGCAGCCCCGCTCCCTTGGGTCCGTAGATCTTGTGCGCCGTGCAGGTCAACAAGTCCACGCCCCAAGCGTCCACCGCCACCGGCACCTTGCCCACCGCCTGCACGGCATCCGTGTGCAGGGGCACGCCCGCCGCGCGGGTGATCGCGCTGATCGCCGCCAGCGGCTGGAGCACGCCGGTCTCGTTGTTGGCAGCCATGATGCTGACCAGCGCCGTGTCCGGCCGGAGCGCCCGGCGCACGTCGTCGGGGTCGACCTGGCCGGTTGCGCCCACGGGGACGTACGTGACCGCGATACCGTCGCGCTGCAGCGCCTGCGCTGTGCGCAGCACCGCATGGTGCTCCACCGCGGACACGATCAGGTGCCGACAGCGGTCGCCGCGGGCACCCAGCACGCCGCGGAGCGCCAGGTTGTCCGACTCCGTGCCGCCGCTGGTGAAGACGATCTCGCCAGCCTGGGCGCCGACAGCCGCGGCGGCGGTCTGGCGGGCCTGCTCCACGGCAGCGCGCGCCGCGCGCCCGAGCTGATAGTAGCTGGAGGGATTCCCGAATTGCTCGGCCAGATACGGGATCATCGCCTCCAGCACGGAATCGGCCAGAGGCGTGGTGGCGTTGTAGTCCAGGTAGATCAACGCGATTCAGGCGCCCGCTCGCCGGCGGCCAGGGCGTTCGCCGCCGCCTTCGCCAGATAGTCGCGAATCGCCGCGTGCAGGGCATTGATGCCGAGCAACGAGCAGTGGCGCTTGTTCTCGGGAATGCCGCCCAGCGCCGCGATCACGTCATCGTCGGTCAGGGCCAGCGCCTCCTCCACCGTCTTGCCGCATGCCAGCTCGGTGGCCATGCTGCTGGTGGCGATCGCTCCCGGACACCCGAACGACCGAAACCGGATGTCGGCGATGCGGCCGTCCTGCACGCGGATCCAGAGTTTCATCTGATCGCCACAACTGGGATCGCCGATCACCGCATACCCATCTGCCTCGTCCGGCGCCATCTCCCCCACGTGGCGCGGGTTGGCAAAGTGGTCGATCAGCGTTTCTGTGTAGTACAGCACCGGACCCGACATCGGCCGCGGGGGCTGCATCTGTCCGGACATCGGGTCGGTGCCAGCGGTGGCCGCAGCCTGCCGCGCCTGGCGCGCGCGGATGCGCTGGCGCAGCAACTCCTCCACCCTGCCGGCCAACCTGTCTTTCCAGTTCATACGCCGTCTGCAACAGCCTGCGCGCCGCCAGCTCTGGGCATTGGCGGCCCGGGCTCGGTGCCCAGGTCGGGGCTGGCACGCGGCCGGGACGAACCACGCCCCGGCCGACAGCGCCCCGGCGCCAGGTCCAGAACGTCGGATGCTGGCCAGAGTCGTGTCCGCCAGATGCCCGTGGGACGCCCCGGGGCCGACCCACGGCGGGCCGCTCGTCCAGCGGCC
>Ga0067045_1028007_pt1 | contig 46588 bp, 41 predicted proteins | sample TerdegcTABiofilm_FD_59184 | JGI IMG/M metagenome (GOLD analysis project Ga0067045, IMG submission 59184) | Combined Assembly of (Gp0054472, Gp0054536) Wastewater bioreactor microbial communities from Singapore -Terephthalate degrading...
CCGGGTCCATGAGGAATTGGTGGGACACCCCGAAATAGGAGCTCTCCGGCAGACGTTTGGGCGACAGGACTTTCACTACCTTGCCCCCCAGTTCCAACCGGTCCCGGTGCACTACCAGGTCCGTGTTGTAGTCTACGATCTGGTCCCGGACCAGACGCCGGGGGTCAAACTCGGCAGCCTCCACCTGCCGCCAGGCGGCATCGGCAGACCAATTGAAGATCGTCTCCATGACCCGCAGGTAGTCCTCCACCGTCATGATCCGGGCGTCCGCCAAACCGGCGGCCTTGAGGCTCTCCAGGCCAGCATCCCGCAAGTCGATGGCCCGCTTCTGGTCCGAGTCGGTGGGTTCCCCATAGGCCAGGGGTAGGCGGACCGTGACGATCAACTGGACATGCCGCAGCCGCAGGCCGCTGCCGTCCAGGGGCGCCAACGCCCGCTGCCGCAGGAAATCCACCCGGGTTTCCCGGCTCTGCCGCATGATCTCCGGCACATCGGGACCCACCGGCAGCTTCACCCGCTCTGGACTGATATCCGGCCCGGCCCACAGGCAGAACTGGAGAATCGTCTCCGACGGCCAGGCCAGGTTAAGCAAATTGTTCAGCCGGTCCGCCACCCGGTCGTCCCCGCCGGTCATGGGCGAACAGAGGTAGCCAAACCCCAGGGCGCCGGGGTCCAGGAAGAACAGCTGGGCGTCCGGGTCATACGCCAAGGCCGGGATGAGTTGGCTGATAGGGGCGTGGTGTTCCATGGCTCCTCCTCGGGCGGCGGTGGTCTCCGCCGCCCGGCCTCGGGTTTACAGCATACCGGCGTGCAGCGTGGCGTTGAACACCGTGTCGATGATGGTCGGGGCGTTGTACAGCCCCAGCCCACCGCCGATGCCGACGGCAAAGGCCATCAAAGACTGGTTGGCGATCCCCGCCACAATGCCGACCAGGATCATCCCCAGGGCGATCACCTTGCCGACGTTGCCCTGGGCCCACTCGGTGAGGGCACTGTACACGTCGGACAAGGGACCGGTTGACCCCGCAGCCCAGACCGGCCCGGCCACCGCCAGGACCGCCAAAGCCATCAGGATGCCTGCCATTACCAGTTTGCGGCGCATAAATAATGCCTCCTTTCGTTGAGATGGTTGCTGAGATACCCCTGCCTGCGTTGGCTGTTTCATTGGCTGTTTAATCTGTTGCGGCCGCACCTCCTTCGCCGGTCCGCAGCCGGCCCGGCATTTGCTGGAATTGTTGAAGATCAACTTGATTCTGTACCGGCGGACGCTGAATTTTGTCCGGGAATAAGGTTTTGTTTTTGTCTAATTCGGTCCTGGCCGGCGGCCGGGCCGCTGTCCGGCCGCCGGCAGTGCCACCGGCCGGGGATTTTTCCGGCGGGGCCACCGCCTCCAGCGCCGTGATCGACGGCGCCACCCGCATCTGCCGCTCGCCGATGCTCCACTGCCGCTCCTGGACCTCGGCGTAGATATAGTTGGCCAGGTGCAGCCGGCCTTCCTGGGATTCCCAGGGGGCTACCCAGATCCTGATTACCTGGGCCGGCGTCCTGAGAGGCAGGGGACCGGCATACCCCAGCCCCTGCACCGGCGAGCCGTCCGGCGCCGGGGCAGCGGCCGCCGCCGTCACGGTTTCCGGGTTGCCGCTGTTTCCGGTCAGGGCCTCCTGGTAGTTCGTCTGGGCGTAGGTCTCCCGCACCGACTGGCACTGCACCCCCTCCGGGATACCCTTGCACTTATAGTTGCTGTGCCAGGCGTTCAGACAACCAGAGAGGACAATGGGCAGGGCAAGCGCCAGCAACACCCGTCTCATTTTTTCGCCTCCTTCATGAGTTGGCCGGCCAACCAACCGGCCAGGTCGCCCGGCGCCCCTTTATAGGTCTGGCCGTCGTCCCGGATCAAAAAGGGCACCGACGGGATGGACAGCACCCGGGCCACCACCAGCGTCTTCTGCATGGGGGTCAGGTCACATTGGCCTTCCGGCAGGCCGTCATATTTCTGCTCCAGCAGGGCCGGCAGGCCCTTCTCCGGCCCGGCGCACCAGACCTTCTTGGCCAACGGCAGGGCCTTGGGTCCGATGGGCAGGAGCACCAGCCGGAAGGTATACTGCTCGCCCAGCGGCACCGCCTGCTCCATGACCTTGTGGCAGTGCGGGCAGTCCGGCGACACAAAGACCACCACCTCCCTGGGGCCTTTCCCCAGGGTGAGGGTAGCCAGATCCTCCAGATTGACGCCGATCTTTTTCAGGTCCAGCCGGTTGACGATGTTCTCTACCTCGGCCATGGTGCTGATGGGTTGGCCGTTCCACATGTCGTAGATGGGGCCTTTGAACACGAACCGGCCGTTGGCCGAGACAAAAAAGGTCCCCTTGTCCGACTCGACGATATTGACGCCCGTAATGGGCAGCTGCTGCATCTTCGTGATGGCCCCCAGGGGCGTCTGGGACTGGGCCCAGACCGGTCCGACGGCCAGCACCACCAACCCGCATACCATCCCCGCCAATTTCTTCACCGCGACCATACCTCCTCCGGAATCTCCGGTTGCAAGACAAACTCCCGGCCCCCCTGGATTACTACGACCTCCGGGATATACCGGGTGGGCCAGACCTGGTAGGCCAGCCGGTAGGGTACCGGGACCTCATTGATTGCTCCGACCGCCGCCGGGGGCGCCGCAGCCGGCGGCCGGCACGTCCGGCCACAGCCCGCCGCCAGCACCAGGGCGCACAATACGACTGCGACAATGCGGCCCACCAAATCCCTCCCTTACCATCTGCCAGTCGGGACACGGCCTTCCTGGAAGTTCAGCCAGCCGGTCACGACCCGGTAGATATACCAGACCGCCCCGGCCAACCAGAACAGCCAGCCGATCCAGAGAAACATTGTGGCCAAGCCGGCCACCAACCAGGCCACCCATCCCCAAAACGTGCCGATCTGGTAGCGGCAGTGCGCCTCCAGCCACGTCCCCCTGGTCCTCGGCAACGCAATATAGTTGATCACCACCCCTACCAGGGCCGTGACCACCACCAGCAGCGCCGCTGCCTGCAAACCGTAGACCACCAGGATGAGCTGCCGCAGCGCCTGCTCCCGCTCCGGGGCGAGCTGTGGCTGCAAAGCCTCAAACCGCTGGCGGGCATCCTGTTTCGATCCAAAGGCCATCTCTCTATTCCCCCACCGTCACCTTGCCCTGCTGCAACTTCAGGTTCACGCCGCTGAGCAGGATGAAATCTATGGCCCGACCGGCGTCGATCTCGATGACCGGATAGATGTTCTCTGCCATCTCGATGTAGTACTTGGCCAAGCGGTCCATGGCCGATCCCGCCCCCGACAGCCCGGCGGACTGCAAGGCGTCGGAACTCAAGTAGCTCTCAAACGGCGCCTTGGCGTTCCGGCCCACCGAGCTGGGCGTGTAGATGGAAAACATGGGCTGTTTGCCAAACAGCTTGGAAAACCCCTCCAGGAACCCGGCGATCAGGGCCCGGCCCAAGAGGGCCCCGGTCTTGTTCACCACCCGGCCCCGGATGCCGGCCTTGCCATCCTCTCCGACGGCATACATCTGGAGGTTGGACTCCAGGGCCTTGCCGTCGTCCCGGATGCAGGACAGCCGCTCGGCCCGGACGTAGGCCCGCTCCGAACTCAGGTCCCCCCAGCCCGAGGCCACCAGGAAACACTCCCGCACGTCCGTGCGGTAGCGGTTGGGCAGGATGGCCTCCTTCTTCACCCGGAGCAGCACCGGGAAGGGGTCCCGCCGGCCCTGGTGCCCCGTGGGCACGTCCATGCCGGTCAACAGCGTCCCGGAGAAGATGCTCCCCGCCGGCAGGAAGGTGCCCTTGTCCTCTTCCTTTTTCTTTTTGTCTTTCACCGCCGCTACGCCCTCTTTTTGCGAGTCTTTGGCGCTCACCACCCGGATGTCCCCCGGTTTATGGGGTTCCGGTTTCACCGGCTCCCCCGGTTTGACCGGTTTGGCCGCCGGGGCCTTGGCTTCCTTCGGGGCCGGTGGCGTCGGGGCCGGCGGGGTTTTGCTGCCCTTGTCCTGCTGGAATTCACGCCACCACTCCTGTCCCGCCGGTTTGGCCTCCTCCTTGGCCGGCGGTTTGGCTGCCTCCTGGGGCTTCGTATCAGGCGGCTGCTTCTGCAGCGCCTCCTGGATGCGCCGGTCCACCTCCTGCTGGAAGTCCCGGACGTCCGGCAGCTTGCCCTTCATCTGCTTTACCAGCTCCTGGGTCTCCTCCAGTTTTTTCTGCAAGGCCGCGTTCTGCTTCCGCACCCGCTCCAGCTCCGAGGAGACCCCGGCAATCCCCATCCTCTTGTCCAGGTCCGCCGGCATAAAGACCTGCCGCTGCTTCGGCGGGGTCCGGGCCGCAGGCTTCGGTGGCGGCGATTGGCTCACCACCGCATATAAAACCCCGAAGACCACCAGGCCCACCAGGCCCAGGACGATGAACCGGTGGTACTTTGAGGGGATTGTTCTCGCTATCTTCTCGCGAAAGCCGTCAGCCATGGCTGCTAAGGCGAGACGTCCGCCACCCGCCGGGCCAACACGTCGGCTGCCTCAGAAGGTTCCGGCTGCGGCTGACGAGGGCGGGGCTTTGGTTCTTCCCGCACCTGAGACGGCGCCGCCCAGTCCCCTGCCAGGACGCTGGGACGGGCTTTGGGCGGGTTCACCGCGTCCCGACCAAACACCACGTAGAGTTCCGTGCTCTCCCGGGGCGCCAGCTGCACCTTGGGCCACACCGCCACCGCCCGCACCCCCGGCCGGTAGCAGGCCGCCTCATCCACCAGTAAAGTTCCGGAAGAGACGTTCGTCAGCCGGGACACCACCACCAGCAGGTTGTGGCCCTCCAGGACCTGCCCCGGTTCCACCTCCACCGGCAGTTTGCAGGCCGGGTGCGGGTCCATGGCCACCGGTCGGCGCAGGTTGTAGCCCTGGGGCAGCTCGTTCCGGGCCACCCGCATGATCACTTCGCCGATGGCCTCGAGGTAGGGCTCGTTCTTCTCCCACTTGGCCGCCTTGGGGTTGCCCGCCCCGGCCCGCACCGGCCAGCCGCCTTCCAGGGACAGCCTTATCTCCCGGGGCGGCACCTGCTGCGGCATGAGCGTCACCGACAAAGCCGGCTCCGGCTCCCCGTCCTCGGTGATAAACAGGGTCGTCGGCCCGTCCTCCAGGCCCAGGCTGACGTAAATGATGGACCCGTCCACCTTCAGCTTGGCGTTGGAGACCGTGTTCACCACCGGGTTGGCGAAGGGCGTCACCAACCGGTTCAGGTTGTTGCCGGCTACCACCAGGACCGTGTTCTTGCCCGGCGCTACCGGCACCGTCTCGCTGGAAGCCACCGCCTGGGCCTTCTGGGCCTTCCTGGCCTGGACCGCGGCAATAACCCGGGCCGGGATATCCGGCGGCGCCTCCGCCACCGCCGGGACCACCGGGGCTTGCTCCGGATCGGCCTGGGCCTGGGCATACTGCACCGAAGGCGCCGCTTGGACCGTGCCGCCGTCCCGCAGCAGCTGCGCCGGGATAGCCGGGATCTCCTGGAACGGCTCGTCTGCCCGGGCTGGCCCCCAGGCCAGGATGACCACCAGGGCCAGCAGCCCTACCGCTTTATTTTTCCTGGCCGCCATCAGGTTTTTCCCCCTGGTTGTCCTGCGCCTCCAGCGCCGCCGGCGGCACCGCCGGCACCAGACCCTGCTCCTGCAAGGCTGCCTCGATCTGGCGGTCAATCTCCTGCATCTTGTCCATATCTGGTTCCGACACAACCGCGGTGAATGGCTGCTCGCTTACCTGACCTTTAACGGTATTGATCTCCCCGGCCCAACCGGCCAGCGGCAGGCCGCTGCATACACAGACGAGCAAAAAACCCACAACCAGGCGAACCATCGTTATCCCTCCTTCTCCTCCCCCGGCTGCTTCTGGTCGTGCACCAGCACCTCCGTGATCACCGGGGCATAGTTCCTGATGGCAATGGCATACTCATAGGTGCGGCTCAGGGTCTGCTTGCCAAACGGCCCGTGCATGGTCGCCTGGCCCTTCACCAAGACCCGCTGCCCCCCCTCTTCGTAGACGATCTCCTGGACGGCAAAGGACATGGCATAATTGCCCGACTTGATGGCCTTGGCCTGCTCCAGCATGGCCTGGCTCATCTCCTGGTAGATGGACGGCGCCATATACCGCTGGAGGCTGGCCAGGACAAAATCTATGTTCCGGGGCGTGACGTTCCCCATCAGCGTGGCGAAAAACAGACCCCAGGCCTCCAGGTAGGCCCGGTCCGCCTGTTTGTGCCCAACCTTGGCCTCCTTCTCCAGGCTGGGCGGGACCAGCACCACCGTCTGGTTCCCCCGCAGCAACACCACCAAGACCAGGTTGCTCACCAACAGAGCGACCAGCACCCACCGGTAGATCCGGTTCTCCTGGAGCATGCCGCTGTACGTCGCTAAAAACTTCTTAAGGTCCATCCGCCGCCCTCTGTCTTTACGGCAGGTATTCCCGCCGGTACGGGTCAACCACCGTCAACCCAGATAATTTGGCCAGGCCAAACCAATACAACAGGTGCAGCAGATAGCCGTCGGGCCGGGTATTCTTGTACCGGCGGTAGAGGTGCGACACCACCCAGCCTGCCCCTAAACCCATAAAAAAGTGGTTGAGGAAATTGCCAGCCACCATGAAGATCATGAAGGGGACAAATTCGTCCAGGCTCCACAACAGCACCAGCTGGGGCGAGTCTATCTCCGTGGGAATATTGACCGGTTCCATCGGCTTCCTCCTACGGGATATTGTCCCACGGGCCGCCGCCGCCGTTGGGCCGGAATAAGACTTTTTTTAAGCGCAATAAAAATGCCCCCGAAACCGGGGCGGCTCCGGGGGGAGAGGAGGGAGGATGTGGAGAGAGATGCTACGTGGATTTTTTTGGATTTTTCTCTTTGTTGCTGAGCTTAAAAACTCTGCTGGAAAGTTGCGCCGCCGTCATCGACCGCGACAAATTGTATGCCCGAGGCCTCGGCCTGCTTGACGCGAATTGCCTCTCCCGTACTGATTACCCGACCATCCCGATACCATTTCCGGCTCACGACACGGCCGTCCAAATCTTGACAAGCTGCTTGCAGCAGCACATAATTCCCGTCCTGACTGACTGCCACCCGACACTGGGGCGGTTGGTTGGCCGACACCTCTACCGGCAGGTCCGCCTCGGCCACTTTGCCATACCGGGACGTGCCGGTAACATGGATCGTCCGCTGCCCTGCCGTCAAGCCTCGCACAATCCGGTAGCCAGACAATACCTCCGCCCGCGGATCGTCTGCGCTAATCCGCCAGTCCGTGATCGCATCGCCCGGATGGCCACCGGTCGCCGACAGCCGCAGCCACACATCCAACGGCTCCCGCAGGCCTTCATGGGAATAGACAGGCTTGATCTTCACCTCAAAGGGTGCTGGCTCGCCCAACTCCACTGCCGCTGACGCCTCGGCCGTAGACCCGCGGGCGTCCTGGATTTGTACGCCCAAATTATATTGCCCAGGTTCCGGCAGCCAGGCATACACAACCCGGCCGCCCTCTAAGCTCCGCACAATGGACGCACCTACCGGCAGACGCCAGATATACTCAGGCTGCTCCAAACGCCACACCGCCAGGTTGACTGGACGGGCCGTCAAGCGGACCACCGTGGGCGCTACCGGATACTGGGGCTTGGCATCCAGGGCAAACTCCGGCCAGACATACGGCGCCAACGGCACGGTCTTGATATAGGTCCCCAGCGTCAGCTCCTTGTAACCCTCTACCCAGGCCCGGTACCGCAGCACCGCCATACGGCGGGCCGCATCCTGCGCCGTGGGACTATAGTCCTTCTCCCAGCCCGGTTCGGACGCACCATCCGCATTGAGCCATTCCCCACTAACCGTATACCCCTCTAAGCCAGGTGACAGCGCCACCTGCGCCCGGAGGCGATACTTCCGGGGGGTTTGCTCGTCATACTCCATCACCGTCGGCGCCTCGATGACCACCTGGGGCCGCTCCGGCGCCATCACCCTGACAAAGGCTAACTGCTGCCCCCAGGCATACAGGTCGTCCGCCGGGGCCTCCTTGACCCTGGCCCGGAGACGATACGCCAGCGTCCTCACTTTATCCGTCTCGACGCTGAGCGCCGGCCCGGCGTGGATCGGCTGTCTGCCGCTCAACTCATACCACTCCACCACCACATCCTCGTCCGGCAGCACTTGGCCAGCGTTGCTGACCTGGGCTTTGAGGGTAAACGGCGTCCCAACCAAGACCGCCGCCGGACCCTGCACCGTAATAGTGGGCACATCATAGGCAAACAGCTCCACCGGCTCCGTATAGGCCCCAGTCCCCGTCAAGCGGTTGTCTAACCGGGCCCGCACTAAATACGTCCCGGCAGATACCGTGACAATAGCCCGCGTGGGCGTCTTTCCCGCCAGATCCGTCCAGGTAGCCCCATTGTCGCTGCTCAGCTGCCAGACACTATTGCCTAACAAACGCCGGTTTTCCGCCGTCAGCTGCAGGTCAAGCACCGTACTCAAGGGCGCCGGACCGCTCAGCCGGCGGGTCGCCACCTTCCCCTCCGGGCCGGTCCCGCTGAGCACCGCCAACAAAACTGGGTTGCTCCACACCGACCGGCTATAATCCGATACACCAGATGGCGCTTTGAGCCGCAGCTGCGCCACCAGCTTGGCGGCCCCCTGGCTCATGCCCGGCACCACCGCATCCAGCACGCCACTGGCAGGCAAAACACTCCAGCCGGTGAGCTCCTGATATTGCCGGTCCTGGCCCAGCCTGCCAAACTGCACCTCCCAGGTCCCGTCCAGGCCGGCGTCATAACCACGCTTCTCCGTCGCCGGAGGCCGCAGCTGCACCCGCAGCGGCACGCCCTCCGTATTGATCGCCTCCCGCGGCGCCGTCAACAGCGCCGTCACCTGATGGGACGGCGCCCCCATCACCTGGATCTCTTTCTCCACCCCCACTTCCGGCAAGTCGGTATACGACAGCCTGACCTTCAGCCGCTTGGTTTCCCATAACCCCAACGGCCCAACCTGCAGCGTATGGCTGAGAGGATATTTGCTGGCAACCGCTGTGTATTGCCGTTCTGTAGTCTGGCCTGCCACTGTCTGGGTTACCGTTACGCCCACCTGGGCCGCCGGCACCTGAAAGCGCAGATTGCCCACCTCGCCATTGGCAGCCGTGGTCACGTAGGCGTCCCCCACCACAGCCGTATACCGCCCTGGCTCAAATTCCAGAGACAACGGCGGCGGGGCCACCGCAGACAGGTCCACGCTCCCCGAGGCTACATCCCGCAGCATTGCACCCAGCTTGCGATGATAGACATCTACCGCCCAACCTACCTGATTAATCCCCTGGTTGTTCAGTCTACCCTCCAGCTCCCCGGCCTTGATGCCGGGCACCAGACCGTCCGGTATCTGGGTCCAGCGCACCACACAGGCAGCCTGGTCAGTTATGGGTACCCGGTCCATACTCGCATAGAGTTTGCAATTGATGGCGCCGGTAGAGGCCAGGCTCAGGTTAACCGGCTGCACCCGCTGGAGATAACCGGCACCTGGCTTCGCCGAAGGGGTCAGGCTGATGTCCCGGATGGGCCTCGTGCCCACCGTCCGGCCGCCAGAACCCATAACGTATTTAACCCCGGCATTGTAGACCGCTACCTGATACTGCACTTCCCGGTCGCCATCAGGAGTCAGCAATCCCACCAATCCATTCCCCTGCACCCGATACGCCGGCGGCGACTTGATAAACTCCACCAGGCACTGGGGCGCATCAACAGGGTCGGCCTCCTGGGCACTCTTGGCATCAAACGTGACCGCGCACGGCGTCCCAGACTGTGGCCTGGCGCCAATGCTTTGCGCCTCGATCAACGGCTGCACCTCCCAGCCCGGAAAAGCAGTCAATTCCACTTGCGGCCGCCAGAACCGCAGGGCACCTTTCAGCACCGGAAAATCCGGGGCCAGCGACGTCACCACCAGCTCGGCCTGGCCCTCCTGCGCCGACCAAACCGGCAGGTTTAACCGGCCACCATTGGCGCCGAAACTATAATTCGTTAACGTCATCTTCTGGCCAGGCTCCAGATAGTGTCCGTCCACCACCACCGGCACGCTCGAGGCAGCACTGGAGATTACCGTTAAATCGTAGGACCCAGCCAACGGCACGCCGTTAACCGTGATGGGCTGGCTTACGAAGGCGTTACTGCCGTCCTGGCGTACCACCGGCGCCGGGATAGCCGGCAGGTTCAGAATTGTCTTGCCCCCCGAGGTCAACTGCACCGACGGCGGGTCGTAGCTGAAATGCCGAGTCTGGGTCGTCCGGTTCCCGGTAGCATCCGCCACCGTCACCGACAACGCATATTCCTGCCCCGCCGACGGGTAGAGTACCGGATATTCCAGGATATACTCACCGTTGGCCTCATGGTAGGCCAGATACACATCCACCGCCTCCGGGCCGCCGGTCAACCGCACGCTCTCCACCCGAGGAGCACTGTCCACGTTGTCTACTACCCTGAAACGCACCTGCCCAAAATTATCCGTCGCCCCATGGTCCGGCAGCGCCTCGCCAGCCCGATAGAACTGCACCGCCGGAGGAGTGCGGTCCAGGACTACCTGGCCCAGGTCCTGGGTGGGCCGGTTGCCAGCCTGGTCCTGTGCAAAGGCTTCAAATTGCCAGTTGCCATCGGCTAAAGAATTATAGTTGACCGTTACTTGGTAATTACCGCCATCCAACTGGGTTACGGTCCCGATTAACGTCTGTTGATTCCCGCTTTGCCCTTCCTCAGCTGTTACGCCGCTGTTGAGGATTCTTTGATTGCCCCAGCCCATGCCAGTTCGTACCGCAACGATAAAGGTAATCTTCTTGTTAATCCGGTCAATGTCATACGACAGTATCTGCGGCGGCTGTAAAATGTAAATGATTTGTGTTAGCCCGCCCCATTTGGCATATACCCCATCTGTACTACGCAACGTATGGTTGACTGACACTCCGCCAATATTTCCGGCAGACGGTATCGTATAAGTTAGAGGGAAGGTACACTCCGTCTGGCCAGCGGGAATGGTGCAGCTGCCGACGCCCATTGAAAATACCTGGTCATAAGGCCTTGCCTCAACTTGCACCTTCATGTGGGTTACGACGATCGCAGGGTCGTTTAAATAGAAGCCCGCACCGTTAGGATAGCTCTGCGTCCAGCCAGAGTCAGACCGGTAATATTGCATGCCTGTCCATGCGGGCGGAGGCGTAACGCCATTCGCTATGACGACGTTGTAGGTCATCCCAAACGGATAGCCATTGCTGGCCGGATAATATTTTGGCGGTATGCCCCCATGCGATACTTCCGCCCGGATATACACATAGTTGGTATCCTGATAGATTGCTGGTGCAACCTGGGCTGATTGCAATATGTTCGGCTGGTGGGTGATGTAAACGCCGTAATCGGGATTTTCCGGTTTCCAGTTCGAGCGGGGCAGCCGGTAAAGCAGCTTCATAGGATTTTCATAGACGGTCATGCCCGGCGTGTAGGCCACATACCCCACCAACCCCGAGCCGGGAATGAACTCTGTCGTCACATTGGGGTTGTAGACTGCCACCAGCTCCGGCAACGGCGCACAGGTGCCGTCAAATCGCACCGTCCGGGTTAAAACAGCCCGATTGCCGGCCATATCTGTCAGGATGAACCGCAGACCCAGAAGACCGTCACGAGCTGGCAGGTAGCTGCTTACCAGTGAGGTTGTCCCGCCGCCAATCCCCGCCTCTTGTGTCGATGAATTATACCACCCCGATTTAGAAGCATAGACCGTTTGAGCATCAGGATCATAGCTCTCAAAATTGACCGTTTGGATGCCGCTTAGGTCGGCCACGCCTTTGAGCCAAATCTGATAGACATAAAAACCGGTAAGCAGGGAATTCTCAGACAACGCACGTTGGGTCGCATGATATATTGCAGACCACCATTCTCCTGCCGTCGGCCCCGTCCTATCCACAACCAGAGGATAGGATTGACTGGCCACCACGGCTCCGCCGCCGGTCAGGATCTGCGCCGTCAGGGTATAGTTCCCCTCGGACAGCGTGGCCGGAATCGACAGAACCTTGCCATAGTAGGTCTGGCCCAACACCGTGATCGTGTCCGCCGCCGTGATCAGGCCCGAGATACCCTCCGCCACCGTGGCGCCGGCACTATCCTTCAGCACATACCCCACCTTCCGGTCCAGGCCGGCGGTCAGATACAGGTCAATCCCACCTACTGGATTGATATACTGCTTCGACGGTGCCACCGTCTGTACCTGGCTATGCGTGTCCGTGTAGGACAAAGCCGTTACGTCCGCCCAGCACGGCGACGCCGCCAAGACCATCAGCAAACAGATCCAGATAGCCTGCATCACTGCCCCCCTGGTTGTTCTCTTAGCCGCCCGTGTTGCCATTGATGGTTTCCTGGTATTTGGCGCCGTTGTTGTCTATCGCCTCAAATACCACCGGCTCCGCCGCATCCGCCAGGGATTGGGTCAGCCGGTTGCTGCAACCCACCACCCGGCCGTTGCGATACCACCGGTAGGCCGTTATCCGGCCGTCCGGGTCGGTGCAGGCGGCCTCTCGATACACATACCGGGCATCCTGGCGGCTCGTAACCGTGCAAGTCGGCGGCTGGTTCACCGCCACCGACACCGGCAGCTCGCCCGTCACCGTCTGCCCGAACTTGGTCGTCGCCCTCACCTGGATGGTCTGCTCTCCCGCCGGCAAGCCCTGCACATACCCCAGAGACTGGTTCACCGTCGCCCCAGGCGCCGCCGTGCTGTAGGTTACCGAGGCGATCCGGTCCGCCGGATGGCCGCCGCTGAACCGGGCCCGCACCAGCACATCCAACGGCTCCCGCTTGTCAGGGTTGCTATACACCGGCTGAAAACTCACCTCAAAGGCCGGCGCCGCCGCCAGCTCCACCTGGGCCGAAGCCGTGGCCGTTGACCCGCGGGCGTCCTGGACCGCCAACGCCACGCTATGCTGACCTGCCTGGTCGAACGCCACCTGCACAATCCTGCCGTTGTCCAGCGACCTCACCAGCGTGGCCCCCTCCGGCAGGCTCCAGGTATACTGCGGCTTCTCCAAGGTCCAGGGCTTGCCCGTGGACGGCATGGCCGTCAGCGTCACCAGCGACGGCGCCATGGCGTAGGCCTGGTCTACGTTGATACTGAAGGTGGGCCAGTCATAGATGGTCAGCGGGATGGATTTCACCACCGTGGCCGTGGTGCTCTCCTTCATACCCTGGAGCCAGGCCCGGTAGACGATGCGGCTCTTGCGCTGGGCCGCATCCGCCGCCGTCGGGCTGTAGCTCACCTCGGTCCCCGGCACCACCGTGCCATCGGGCAGCTCCCACTCGCCTGCCACCGGATACGTGTTCAGGTCCAGGCCGCTGCGCAACGACGCCACCGCCTGCAACCGGTATGTCTGGGCCTCCTTGGTGTTGTATTCCATGCTGTTGGGAGCAACGACCCGGACCTCCGGCGGCGACGGCGCCACCACCCGAACGATCTTCACCACCTGCCGCCAGGCCTTGGCGTCCGTGGCCACCGCACTCTTCAGGGACGCCTTGACGATGTATTGGTAATTGCCCAACTCTGCCGGCGTCACGGTGTAGGTCGGCCCCGTCTGCACCAAGGTGTCACCGTCCCGGTCGTGCCGATACCACTGGACCGTCGCCTCTTCAGCATCCACCGCCGCGCCCTTGTTGGTCAGCGCCGCCTGGAGGGTCAACGGCGTGTTGACAATCACAGCGTTCGGACCGGTAACCGCCACCTCCGGCACGTCATAGGCCGTAAACGCCAACTGGTTGGTATACCCCTTGGCTCCGCTCAACCGGTTCTCCAACTCCACCCGCACCAGATACTGTCCGGGGTTGAACTTGAGCTGGGCCATATACGGCTGCACCCCGGCCAATGCCTGCCAGGTGGCGCCGTTGTCAGTGCTCAGCTGCCAGGTGATCTTTCCCAAAACCCGCTGGTCCTCCGAGCTGACCGTCAGCTTCGGCAGAACCGCCAGCGGCGCCGGACCGCTGCTGACCCTGCTGCTGATCTCTCCCGCCGGGGCGTCGCCCTTCAGGACCTGGGCATACGCCTTGTTGGACAGCAGCTGCCTACTGTAAAACGACGCCGCCGCCGGCGGCTTCAGGCTCAGCACCGCCACCAGCTTGACGTTCCCCAGGGGCGGGTTCACGGTTTTGGCAACGACGCCGCTGTCGGGCACCACCTCTTTGGCCGTCATGGCCTGGTAGCTGTCCACGCCTTCGATATAGCCGAACTCCACCTCCCAGTCGCCGTGCTGCGCCCGGTCATAGGTGATGCCCTGCATGGTCCGGCTGCCCACCTGGAGGCTGACACCCACGCCGGTGGTGTTGGAACCCACCCGGTCCGCCGTCAACCACGCCTCCAAGCGCTTGGGCGGCACCATGACCACATGATAGGACTTCTCTACCCGCTTCTCCGGCATATCTGTGTAGCTCAACGCTACCCGCAGGTTTTTGGCCGACCAGACCGGCAAGGCCCCCAGCCGCAGATACCGGGAGAAGGTGATGGCCCGGACCGGCTGGTAGACATAACTCTCCGGCACGCCGTCCACCTCGACGGTCATGGTCATAGAGGCATTGTCCATGGGCGGCCGGAACTGCACCGACCCCACGTCGCCGTTGCCCTCGGCCATAACGACGATATTGGCGTCGTCCACCGCCTGGGCATACAGCCCCGGCTGCAGCGTGAAACTCGGCTCCGGCGGCTCCAGGGCCGTGACCGCCAGGCTCCCGGTGGCCACACCCTCGGCCCGGCCCGCCGGCGTATACACATCCACGACCCAGGACACCGTCTGCTCACCGGCATTCTCCAGCTTCCCGGTGAGGACCGGCAGGCTGGCGGCCGCATTCAGGCCCGCCGGCACCGCCTGCCAACGCACCAGGCAAGTAGGTTCATAGGCCCCATACCGCGCCGCTTCCGCCTGGTCCGCAGTGACCCTGCAGGTTAGGCTGCCCACCGACCGCGCCTGCACCGTCAGCTCCTGCACCTTCTGATACACCGGTGACGGCGAGGCGGCCACCTGGACCCCGATGTCCGTTATGGGCAGCAGGGCCAATTCCTGACTGCCCGTCGCCAGGACGTATTTGGCGCCCCCGTTGTAGAGGGATACCTGATAATCCACGGTCAGCGGGTCGTCCGGCGTTAAGTAGCCTTGCAGCCGGTTGTCCTGGAGCCGATAGCCGGACGGTTTGGCCGTAAATTCCACCAGACAGACAGGCTGATCTATCGGATCGGCGGCCTGGGCCTGCCGCTCGTCATAAGTCAGGGCACAGGGCGTCCCCGCACCCAGCGCCGCGCCAATCTTCTGCGCCTGGACCAGCGGCTGCACCGCCCAGCCCGGATCCGCCGTCAGCTGCACCTGGGGTTTCCAGAAATTGATCGGCACCGACAACACCGGAAAATTCGGCGCCAGGCTCGTCACCAACAGGTCCACCCGGCCCTCCTGGTCGGACCAGACCGGCAGGTCAATCCGGCCGCCGTTGGCGCCGAAATCATACCCGGAGACGACCTTCTGTTCCCCGGGCGCCACCACCAGGCCATTGACCACCACCGGGACCGTGGAGCCGGCGCCGGAGATGACGACCAGGTCATACGTGCCGCTGACCGCCGTCCCGCCGACGGACACCGGCTGGCTCAGCAGGGCGTTGCGGCCGTCTCTATGCACCGCGGCCGCGGGGATGGCCGGCAGGTCCAGGGTTCCGGCGCCGCCCGAGGTCAACTGCACCGTTGGCGGGTCATAGCTGATGGCCAGAGACTTGACCTGGCGGTTGCCGCTGGCATCCCTGGCCTGGACCGTCAGGGTATACTCCTGGCCCAGGGAGGGGTACAGAACCGGGTACTCCAGCACGTACGCCCCATTTTCCTGGCGGTACGACAGATACACGTCGGTGTTCTGCGGCCCCCCCGTCAGGCGGACGCTCTCCACCACCGGGGCCGCGTCCACCCCGTCCGTCACCGTAAAGCTCACCTGCCCCAGGCTGGCAATGGCATCGTGGTCAGACAGCGCCACACCCTCCCGGTAGACTTGCACCGCCGGCGGCGTGGTGTCCAGGGCGATATCCCCGATCTCCTGAGACGCCAGGTTCTCCACTTCATCCCAAGCCTGGAGGGTAAACTGCCAGCTGCCCTCCGGCAGGGCGGCATAGGACACCGTGATGCGGCTGAGGTCTCCTCCCAGGGATGCCAGCGTCCCCGGAACCAACCGCTGCTCCGCGGTGGCCTGCTCCACCGCCAGAAGACGGCCGCCCACCAATTTGACCGCGCCGTTCTGGCTCCCGGTCAGCGGTTTGTTCACCTCGAAAGAAACCGTCTTGGCAGCCTGGTCCAGAGTGTAGGATGTGATCGTCGGCGGCGCCAAGTCATACAAGACATAGACCAACGGGGTGTTGGTCGTGTATAACAAGCCGTCCGTTTTCTTTACCTGGAGCAGCTTGCTATAGACTTGGGCGGTGCCAGGGGCCGGCGGCGGCAGGTTCAGGGTCGCTGTGCACTCCGTCTGGCCGGCCGGAATCGTGCAGGGAGAAATCCCGCTCGGCGCGGTAAAGGTCACTACCTGGTCATACGGCCGGGCTTCCACCACGGCCCGCAGCTGGGTCACCTGGACGGCGCTGCTGTTCAGGTAAGACACCAGCTGATCCTGGACCTCCGCCGACCAGCCCGTATCTGTCCGGTAGACCTGATAGCTCAGCAACCGCGGCGACGGCGGCGCCGCGGCGTCCAGGGTCAGGTTGTAGGTGAGGACACCGGACGAAAACCACCGGGGAGACTGAAACCGCCAGAGGTTCTGGTTCAAGGTACCCGATGGATCCCATGGTACCGTAAAAACAAAATAGGCATACTGGGCATCGGTGTAGGCCAGCGTGCCGCCATAGGGCTCCAGACCATAATCGGGGTTGTCGGCTACCCAATTGCTCCGGGGCAGGCGGTAGAGTAGTTTCAGCGGGTTGGCGTAGCTGGTCAGGCCCGGCGTGTAGGCCACATAACCGACCAAGCCGGAACCGGGGATAAACTCTGTGGTCACGTTGGGGTTATAAATCGCTACCAGCTCCGGATACGGCGCACAGGTGCCGTCATATCTGACGACCGTCGCTGCTACCGTCTTATTCCCGGCCTGGTCCGTCAGGATAAACCGCACCCCCAACGGGCCGTCCAGCTCCGGCATGACGCCGCTGGGAAAACTGCTGCTGCTGCCGATCCCCGCCTCCTGCGTGGCCGCATTATACCAGCCAGCCTGCGCGGCCAGGACCGCATTGGTGGCCGGGTCATAGACCTCAAACTGCACCGCCGCGACCCCCAGGCCGTCCGCCACGCCCTTGACCCAGATCTGGCGCAGGTCAAACCCGCCCACCAACTCATTACCGGTGATCTGGACCGGGGCATAGAAATTGGGCCGGAACCACCACCACATCTCCCCCGCCGTCGGCGGCGTCCGGTCTACAACCAGAGCGACGTTTTGGCTGGAGATCACGCTGCCGCCATTATTCAGAATCTGGGCCGTCAGGGTATAATTCCCCTCCACGACTGTGGCCGGAATCGACAGAACCTTGCCATAGTAGGTCTGGCCCAACACCGTCAGCGTGTCCGCCGCCGTGATCAGGCCCGAGACACCCTCCGCCACCGTCTGGCCCTCAGCGTCCTTGAGCACATACCCCACCTTCCGGTCCAGGCCAGCGGTCAAGTATAAATCAATGGCGCCGGTGGGATTGATATACTGCTGCGACGGCGCCACCGTCTGCACCTGGCTATTCGTATCCGTGTAGGACAAAGCCGCCACGTCCGCCCAGCACGGCGACGCCCCCAGCAGCAGGACCGTAACCGCCAATATGAGTCTTCGGGCCATACATGCACCCCCGCAGTTTGATCTATCGGCCCAGGGCGGCAGGAGAGGTGCGGTGACCACACCGCCGGGAGGGAAGTTTGGCGCCGGCGGCCCGATGCCGCCCCCTCCTGCTGCACCTGGCTGCTTAACAGCTTAATGGAAAGGCAAGAGAAAAATGGCGGGGGTAAAAGGAAAAAATTTTGGGTAATTCGGTGGCGCCGCCCAAGCGGCGGGTTGAAAACAGGTTCACACCAGGAGGCAGCCGGTGGCCTGGAGCAATACGGCCCCGCCGCCGGCAGAGACAGCGAGGTCCCGGCTGTCGCACAAAAACTTGAAAAACGCCGCCGCCAGTTTCGGATCGAACTGGCCGCCGGCCTGGTCTCTGATCTCCTGCAGGGCAGACAGCCTGCCGAGCTTCGTGCGATACGGCCGGGCCGACAGCATGGCGTCCCAGGCGTCCGCCAACGACGCCAGCCGGGCCAACAACGGGATGTCCCCGGCTACCAAACCGCTGGGATAGCCCCGGCCGTCCCACCGTTCGTGGTGGTGCCGGACCACCGCCAGCACCTCTGCCGGCAACCCCAACGGCTCCAGAATCGCACAGCCAACCAGCGTGTGCCTCTCCATGAGCAGCCGCTCCTTCCGGGTGAGCGGCCCCGGTTTGAGGAGCACCGCGTCCGGCACCCCGATCTTGCCCACGTCGTGCAGCAGGCTGCCCACTTCCAATGGCCACAACAATTCTGCGGACAGGCCCAGATGCCGGCCGAACCCTACCGCCAACGCCGCCACCCGCACCGAGTGTTCAAACGTATACGGGTTGCGGGCTTCCACTGCTCGGGCCAGGGACAGATACACCGGCAAATACTCAGACCGCATGTCCTTTCTCAGCTTCCTACAACCAGGACGATTATCCTCCTGGTTGTCTCAAATCCGTTTCTGGATATTGATCAGCATGGCCCACAGCGCCAGGCCGCCCGCCCCCAAAGCCGCCGGATACGCCAACGGCGGCACCGACAGCGGCAGCAGCGGCAACAACACCGCCGCCGCCAGCAACAACCGCAGGAAATGCCAGGTCTTCTTGTGTACCATGGGGCTGGCAAAACTGAACTGATATTTCCTGATTTCCCGCTGCACCAAACTGTCCACCAGCAGCGGCGCCGCAAAGATCACCGCCCCCGGCAGCCATAAGGCCATCACCTCCCAGCGGAACACCATCTGGCGGATTACCATCCAGACCACCTGGAGACGCTGGAACAGCCAGCGCCCCAACCCTCGGTCGTCAAACCGGTCTTTCCCCTGGTAACCGCACAGGGTGAAACTCGCCTCCACCGCCCCCGTGTCCAGAAACAACAGCTTGAATTTCCGGCCCGAGGCCGTCACCACATAGTCCAAAGCCTCCTGGCCCAGCTCCGCCGCCACCAGCCGCTCCTCCCGGGCTGAGATTTCCCGGACCGTCGCCGCCGGCAGGAATAAAAAGATCAGCCCCAGTTCGTTGAGGAACAGCACCAACACAAACCACCAGAAACTGGGTTTATGCCCCTCACGCCTGGACACCGGCCACGTCCCCCAACGCCTCCAACAGACGCCGTTCTATCCAATGCCGACGCCGGCCGGCCAACATGACCTGCCAGGCCAGCCGCCAGGCCGTCCGGGCCTGAGAAGCACCTGGACCCCACTCCACCTGCACCGGCCCCGGATGCCGCTCCCGCCACACCATGTACGGCGGCCCCAATACCGTCCAGATTCCGCCGTCCGACGACAGCACCCGGCAGTAGCCCACCTCGCCAGCCTGCATAAACAGGCCGGTGAAAAAGCCCAGATAGACCGACCGTTCCCAGTCGTCCAGACGGTAATAGCCATGCCGGCTCCGAGGCTTGTGCAGCCGATTGAAATAGGCCACCCCCGTCCGGATGCTGCGGGACAGCAGCGTCCGGCTGTCTCCCGGCAGCCTGATCTCGCCGCCCAACCGCAGGCTCACCTCCCGCAACACCAACTCCGCCCTAGGCCACAACCGCACCAGACAGGACCGCACAAACTCCTGCCGGCCGGACTCCCTGACCGCCTGCCGCAGCAAGGCTAATGCTGCATCTGAAACTGATGAGACTGGAAAAACCATTCCCGGTCCTGCTTCACATGAAATTCGGCCGCCAGCGCCTGCTCCCGGTCCCCGTTGAACAGCAGAAACCGGCGCCCGGTGCACTGCGCCACCATCCCCAATACACCGCCGTCCCGCACATACGGGTCCACCACCAACTGCCCCTGCATGGTGCAGCTTTCAACCACCTGCCGCGGCAGGTCCTTCACAAAGATCTGGTTGGACACCAGGCCGTCGGGACCAGGCGGCAGCCGGTATTCCTCCCCGTCATCGCAATCCACCAACAACTGGTTCCGCTTGGTCTCGCCGCCAGGCTTGCGGAACATCAGCAGCATCCACCACTTGGGCACCACGGCACAGACCGCCAACCGGGGCTCAAAATACTTCTCCTTGGGCCGGGCCACCGCACACGTCCAATAATACTCCAGACCGTGCGCCGCCATGGCCTCCAGGACCACCGGCAGCAGGCCCGTCGGCACATAGGCGCACAGCAACTTCCCCGGCACCAAGGCCCGCTGACCAAACGCCGCCAACTCCTGGATCTCCTCCGGCCCCGACCGCCGCGCATCGGTAAACACCAAATGCGCCCGCTCCTCCGGAAATGTCCGCAGCAGTTCCGCCATGTCCACAACATGGGCATGGTCCAGGGTCCACGGCCCCAGAGACTCCGCACCCTCCGGCAGCGGCCGCTCGCTCACCAACCGGGCTATCTGCTTCTGCTCAAAATCGTGGTAGTGGTCCTCTACCAACATCCAGCCGATCTGCCAGATGATCTTATCATCGCAAATCGCTCCCCACTGGAACCAAGCCGTCTTGTCCGACCGCATCATCGCCTCCATCAGCGGCCAGGACATTCCCCGCCGTTCCGTCACATACCGGAGCCATTCCCACTTCTTCTCCTCCGGCATCGGCGGCGGCGGAATGTACGGTTCCGGCTTTTCCGGCGTCAGGCTGAACGGCCCCGACTTGATCCCGGCGCCATAATGCTTCGGCAGGTCCTTGACCTTCACCTTCCGATACACCCGGTGCACCGTGGTCTTGCCCTCCTTGGCCGCCTCCCACTCCGATGCAATCTCGGGATTCTTCTCGGCAGCTTGCTGGATGGTCTGGGCACGCTTGAGAGTTCCTATACCAATTCCGACTTGTGCGGCAACAGACTCCACTGACCTACCGGTTTGTGATTGTGAACACGTGATAGGTTGTGACCAATTGGTCTCAACCTTTCCGTCTTCCATCTCCTCCAGCGCCGCCTGCTCCTGCAGGCTCTGCGCCCACTTCGCCAAAAACTCCTCTCGGCTGGGCGACTGCTGCCGCCGACCATACAACTGGCCAGCAAGCTGCTGCCGACGCTTCGCCCGCTCCCGCTCAATCTCTAAAAGCTTCAGCCCCAGCTCCGCCCGCTGCGCCGTGTTCAACTGCCGACGGGCCAGGTTCGCCTTGATCACATACTCCCGCTCCGTCAACTTGTCTCCCATCTCCTTGACGGTGACATAAACAGTCGGGAGCCTCAGGTCCTTAGCAATCGCCAGCCGGCTGTGGCCATCCAAGACCACCAGGTCTTCGTTGACAACCAGAGGATGAGACGGGTCTAAGCCGTGCGCCTCTATCTCCGACCGCAACAGCTCCAAGTCCTTGGCCGACGGCTGCGGCACCAGGTCCCGATACACCTTCACCACCCGCAGCTCGTCAATGGGCATCTCACGAATGTCCAGCCTCACGGTTTCCCCCCTTGGTATTCCAGGATAGGCAGCCGGCCTTTCCATGTCGTGCCGTCCGCCAACCGACAGAAATAATGCAGCTTGGGCAGCAAACCCAACAACGCCGCCGGCATCAGCTCCTGCTCCGCCTCTTTCAAACTCTCCGTATACGTCCCCGTAAACTCCGTCGGCGCATCCGCCGTGGCCCCGCTCCGATACCCCAGGTCCAATGTTTTGGTCGCCACCTTGGGCAGCGCCTCGCTGATATATTTCTGCGTCTCGCCGTCAATGGACCGCAAAATGATCCAGTTGTTGGTGTTCCCCAACACCTGCCGGGCCCCGGCCTCCGTCCCCGTCCGCACCTCCAGGTCCGCCAGCGTCTGCGTGGCGATGAACACCCGAAAGCCCGCACCCCGGGATTTATTCAGCAGCTGCACCGCCGGGTCGTTCACCACCTCCGCTGCTTCGTCGATGAAGATGTTCACCTTGGGCGGCTTGGCCATGAAGTTATACCGGTCGCTGGCCACCGCGGTCAGGTCCGCCAGCATGATGGAACCGATGGCGCTTCCCACCGTCGGGTCCGACAAACTGTCCAACCCCAGATACAGCACCATGTTCCGGTCCAACACCGTCTTCAGGTCTAATACCTGCCGAGGATCGCCGTCCCGCTCGTGCGGCGACAGCAGATACCGCAGGTCACCCGTCGTCAGCATGGACAAGACCGGGTTGAGCGAGGCCACCATCTTCTGGAAATGCTCCGGGTTGTGCAGATAGGCGTTGATCACCCCGTCCACCGGGTCAATATGCCGGTTCTGCGGGATTTTGTTGTTGTAGTAGGCGATATACAACTCCAGCTCGTCCAGGGGCTGCTTCTTCCTGCCGCCTTGGTGCAGCTCCCCCCGGGCCGCCTCCACATAGGCTGCCCAACCCTCCTTGCTCCCGAAATACTCCTGGTAAAACTTCTCCAAGACCTTATAAACCAAGTATTTCGGGCCGTTGTCTATATAGTGCCTGATCCGCACCAAATTGGGCCGCTTCTCCACATACACCAGACCTTGGATCACCTTGTTCAGCGCCATCCAGCCGAACGCCGCAAACGGGTCAGCGTTGGCCTCCGTGGGAATCAACGCCGCCACCCGGCTGGCCAACTCCGTGGCCCGGTTCCAGTTCCGCATCGGGTCAATCCGCACACTCTCACCAGTCATGGCCGGATGGAAAAAGGCAAACCGATCCGCACCCCGATGCGCCGTACACGCCCGCCGGGCGTTCTCCCTTAATTCCGCATCGCCTTTCGGGTCGATGATGATCACCGCCTCGTCCCGCAGGATCGCCTGGGCCACCAACAGGTCAAACAACCTCGTCTTCCCCGTCCCCGTCGTGCCGATGATCAGCGTATGCCCCTCCAGAAGATCCAGGTCTACCCGCAGGTCGCCCTCTTTGCCGCCTACCCCGTGGATCCATTGGCCCCGGCTCCGGCGCATCAACTCCGTCGGCGCACTCTTGAGGATGTCCATCGCCTTCTGGATTTCGTCGCTGCTCCAGGGAAAGCCCCGGCCCAGCCACACCTGCCGCGGCTGAAAGCGGCGGCGCAGGGCCGCAAAACTGATCTTGGGCGCCTCCTGCCCCAGCAACCGCCGGTTCTGGCGATACCGGGCCCAGGCCCCTAAACCCCGAAACGTCCCCAACACAAAACAGACCAGCAGCATCCCATAGATCACCACCACGGGATAATTGCTGTGGCGCCACAGCCACAACGTCCCCAGGCCGCCCGCCAGCCAGCCCAAAAAGGCATAGACCTCCAGGTTGGGACGCAGAATGTAGTCGTACGCGAACCAGCGCATCAGTGCCCACTGCCCCTAGCCAACCGGCCAACTACCCGGCCGTCCGGCGAAAACCGAAACCAGGCCCGCACCGAACCCTGGCCGCCTAAGCGCTTCTTGAGCCGCTCCGCCTCCAACTCAGATACCGCTATCCCGTCGCCCAGCATCTGCGTGATCTCCTGAACCCACTCGGGTTCGTTTCCTGAGATCTCGGCCGCCTCGGTTTCGTTACCACAGCCGTTTTTCCCGGCACCGGCTTGGAGACACCGCAACCTCAATAATTCATATAGTTTTGACACCATCTCATCCCAAGGCTCACACTCCGGGTCGCTGGCAGGGTCCGCCTGCGATCGGTCATGCTTGCCCAGCAACTCCCATATTCTTTTCCTGATCATTTCTTCCTGCCGCCATGTCGCCATCTCGTCCTCCTTCCCTGGCACCACGTTGGCTACTAAGGCTACGAACCGCTCCGCTATGGCCAACCAACCAGGAGCAAAATCCCAGGCCCAGCGCCGCCTCTCTGGTTTATCCTCCTGGTTGGCCTGCCCTTGGCCTTCCAGACCCAGCTCTGCCCCGGCAGCGCCCGGCTCCTCCCCCTCCTCCGCCAGCCCAACCTCTTGAGCGTTTGATTCCACCGGTTGTCCGTTTGACTCCGCAGCCGGCACCTCGGTTGCCTCTGGTCCGACCGCGCTGACCGCCGCTTCGCCCTCGCCTGCCTCATACGGCCTCGCTGCGCCTGGCCACGGCGCCGGCAGAGCCGGCAACAACCCACCAGGCTCCCTGACCTTCAGCGCTAACAGCGGTTTCTCCATACCCTCCAGATCAACCCACCAAAACGGCGACCCGCCCGCCGTCCCCTCCGCATAATCCCACTCCTGCAGGATCTCTGCTATTAACGTGGGGTGGCGCGGCACCCCACGATAGGCCTCGTCCCGGTCCAACAACAACCCGATGTCTCGACCCCCCTCCGGCCACACCAGGTATAACCCCGACTCCACATACCACAGGCGCCCGCCAGCCTCATTTACCCGCCAGACGTCTTCCCGCACCAACCGCAGCATAGCGTCGCTGTATATCCGCAGCACCGGCAAGCCCACGTCCTGGCCCAGGTCCGACGCTAAATTCGATTTCCCCAAATCTCCCTGCACACTCCGACGGTCAGCACTCTGGACCAACTTGCCTAATTCATGGTCCCCATGCGCTTCGCCCTGCACCGTCGCCAACACCAACGGCAGCAGGTCGCTGTCATACTCGGACAGAAAGCGCCGGTCCGCCTCCGTGATCACCCGGTCCCAGATCAACGCCGCCGCCCGCTCGTGGTCTTTGGACCGGCGCTTTTTAAACGCCACCCAATACCGCTCCGCCCCGTGCTGCCGGCACCAGGCCAACAGGTCCTGCGCATACGGCTGCCAGATTTTCTCGTCCCAGTCCGACAACCCCTGGCCATCCGGCACCAACGTCGCCCGCACCAGCGTCACCGGCTTCCCGATATCATGGCACAGACCCGCCACAAAACAGCCATACTGCCACCGCGGCCTCGCCAGCCGCCGCACCTTGGGCTCCAGCTTCATCCCGTAAAGCTTTTCATGGGCCTGCTGCAACGTATACAAGCCCACCTCTAATCCGTGGGCCAACAAGCCCCCCGCACCCCGATGATGGTGATATTCACTGGCCGGCAGCAGGTGCACGAACGTCGCATACCTCTCGATCAACGGCCGATACCAATTGCCCCAATCTGTTTCCTGCTCCACCAGATGCTTGATCTTGGCCAGCGTCTCGCCATGCGGCTTCAGTATCTCCCCAACCCCCAGCGCCGGAATCCCCGCCGCCACCGGCGGATACTTGACGGCTGCCAGGGATTCTTCCTGGTCGGCGGCTTGCCCCGACAACCAGGGCCTCCTGGCTAGGCCGCTCAGTCTCTTGAGGGTGCGTCCAATGGCCATTTTTTTTCTTAGCAGGCGCCGCTTATCTTTTCCGGCCCGAATAAGATGTTTCTTCGTTCTTTTTCCTGAACTTGACGATAGCGCTCCAGCTGCACCAGTAGGTTGACCAGCAGCTCCGACGCCACCCTGATCTGATGGAAGCGCTCCTCATATCCCAAAACCATGGCCTTCTCTTCTCCCTCCAAGTGCCGACAGACCTGGGCCAACCGCCGACGATAGCTCCCCTGCCCGCGGCTGATATGCTGCGTCCGCACTACCCCCCGCCGCGGATTCACATAGTCCTTGCGACACCAGATCACGTAAAACGACCTGCCGTTATACTCCTTCAGCCTCGGCCAGATTTTTTGGCTGACAGACCGCTCCCGGCCCTCTTGAAAATACGACTCGATCAACTTGCCCGCCGCCAGCTTGAGTCTGGCCAGTTCATACTCCAGCCAGGCTTGCACCGCCCCGGCTTCAAGTTCCTGGCCATGGTTATCACATGCAGTCCTTGTCACCGCTCACCCCACAGTCATGGCCACTGGCGTCGAGGCTGTAGCTTAACGCCACCGGCACCCTCGTTACCCCCATGCGGCCTAACAGCAGTTTGTTGGACCACAACCTGAGCCGCAGGCCCATATCTGACAACCAAGTTGCCTCCCCTGGCCTGGGCGTTCCCTGCAGCAGGGCCAGCCACAGGTTGCCCGTCTGCTGCATGACCCCCGCCATCCGCCGCACCGCCGCCACCTCCGCTTCATTCCGGGCGATGGGATACAGGGCCACGTTGGCCAGGACCTCCGGCCCCGCCTCCGCCAGTTTGGCCAACTCCGCCTGGCAGGCTTCACAACCAGGGCTGAAGAATATCTTCATGGCCGCATCAGGCCGGCCGTACATGGGCCAAGGCGCCGCCGACTCCAGCAGGATGACAACCAGGGATGTGGCCCACAGCCCGGCCCAGACCCCCTGGGATACCGGCGCCCGCACCGCCAACCAGGCCACCGCCCCCCAGACCAGGCCGACCAGCAGGCACTCGCTGCACGGTGCCGACAGCACCTGCCAGACCAGCAGGACAATCTCCCCCCACAGGCAGGCCAGGATATAGGGGCGGTAGACCTTCAGGTCCAGGAGCTTCACAACCAAGGCTCCGCCAAAAGCCAACGCCCCCCAGAGGTGCATGGAGAGACCCAGGACGGCGAAGTCCTGGTAGAGTTCACAACCACGGGTGAGGCAGAGCGGTCCGGTCAGCCCGGCCGCCGCCGCCAGGCAGAGCATGAGCCCCGAGGCCAGGAGTATGACCTCGGCGTGGCGGAGATGGCTTGCCCACGCCTGCCCCCCAAAGTTACTGCCAACCTGTCCCGATTTTACTTCCAACCGTCTTCCTCCCCCTGTGCCAAAGTAAATGTGTTTTTCCCTCTTATCTAGGGAAAAACGGCCCGTTTTTCCCATGCGATTTGGCCAATCCTGACCTTACCCCCCAGGACGGCAAAAATGCCGTCATGCCGTCGGCCTTGCAGAGTCTATCTTGTTGATTTGACCAATCTAATGCCGTCATGTTTGCCGTCATGCCCAACGTAAGTGGTTTTTTTCCAGCGCCGATCTCCATGACGGCAAAAAAATGCCGTCATGTTTGCCGTCATGTCCACCCCAGGACGGCAAAAATGCCGTCATGCCGTCGGCCTTGCAGAGTCTTTCTTGTTGATTTGACAAAGCTAATGCCGTCATGTTTGCCGTCATGTCTAACGTAAGTGGTTTTTTTCCAGCGCCGATCTCCATGACGGCAAAAAAATGCCGTCATGTTTGCCGTCATGTCCACCCCAGGACAGCAAAAATGCCGTCATGCCGTCGGCCTTGCAGAGTCTATCTTGTTGATTTGACAAAGCTAATGCCGTCATGTTTGCCGTCATGTCTAACGTAAGTGGTTTTTGGCCCATTTGATTACGACCCATCTGCCCTGGTAATCTTTACTGGGATCACAAGACAAACCCGCCTGCGCCAAGGACGATTTTCTGTCCTTAAGGTCGCGACGCACCAACCAGGCAGCGTTCTTGGGCCACGTCTTACTCTCTTTTACCTCGTCAGGAGCATAGAGTCCTATCGTAACAAGCAGCTCATTGGGTGCTCCTCGCCACTCATCCCGGTTCTTCATCATAAGCATGATAGCCGCCACCAGGGGATCACCGTCTGCTTGGGAAAGCGCTGTTGTCCACTGATCGGCCGAGACCTGCTCATCCATGTCATCCTTGATATCGTCAGTATCGTCTTCCGGCTCCTCCTCATCCCGGTCATCCGCGCCGACGCCGACCAGGCCGCCCTCTTCTTCCTCCGCCCGGTGCATCGCCTGCACCGTCCCGACTGGGGCGTGCTGGCCCCCCTCAGGCTCCCCTGCTGCCGCCGGCGCCTCCTGGCCAGCCCGCCAAGCCGCCAGTTCTTCAGGGTCAACCTGACTGAAGAACGTCCGCCTGATCGCCTCCTCCTCAGCCGCCGTCAAGGGCGGTTTATTCCAGCTTCGGCGCAGCTTATTTCTTTCGAGAATCATGTTCTGTATTTTAGCTAACGCTTCCGCCACGCTGATCTTAACCGGCGGCGGTTCCACTACCTGGCTCACCGGCGCCGCCTCGACTGCGGCCAGAGGGACACCCGCTTGCTCCTGGACCGGCTCCGCCACCGCTCCAGCCTGGCCTCCAGGCTCAGCACCAGACGACACCACCTGGTCTGCCAACTCCATTGTCTCCCCCTGTTTCTCCTCCGTAGCTGCCGGAGGCTCAGACACCACCGCCGGCTTCTCTCCTTCCTGGCAGGATTCCCCTGGCCCATCTGCCGGCCCGGACTCCGCCGGCGCGGCCGGCCGCCCCGACCCAACCCCAGCCGCAGCAGGCTTATGCTCTTCCAGCCCTTTGGATTCCGCTTCCTGGTTCACGGCCGCGAGGGGCGCTGCGCTATTTTCCTGGGGCCCGGCTGGAGATGCCGGCGGCCCGCCAACACCCTCGCCTGCCGTCCTGGTTGTTTCTGCCGTCGGCCCGACGCTGGACGGCACCACCTTGACCTCCGTAGCTTCTGGCCGGCCCGCCCCCCTTGACCTGGCAGCAGCTATGGTCGTTTCAAGGTACTGCATGACTTCCTCCAGGGCCTTGCGTCTCTTGGAGCCATCGGGGTCGGGCATTATCTCTTGCTGGACATACTGCCATCCTTTGCCTACAACCAATTGATATAATGCTGTTGTACTTGTAAAATTTTCATAACTGGCCGCTATCTTGTCGTATGCGGACAGCGGCACGTTTGGCATGGTATCTTTCATCTGGCGATACTCCCGCCATGGCACAAACTTGACCAGATACTGGCCGAACGGCACATCATTGAGGATAAATTGGTCCTGTTTAGCTTGCTTGTGAATCTTTTTGAAATAGAGGCGCACCTGGTCTTGCGCTACGGCCTCGTGGGCCGTGATATTGGCATCCTTCTCTATCTGGCGAATATATTTCAGTTCTTTCCATATCTTATTGAGCTTGACGATCACCACCATCGTAATGTACATGTGCGCACTGACTATAAAGAGCCAAAGATAGGTCAAGACGATGGTCTCGGCTACATGGATTACCCACCAGAGGGACGCATCAAAGGTCTCGATAGCCTGGGCCTTCATGTAGACCGTAGCCTCCCCAATGGGGATATACGGCCACATAATCAGCAGCCGGTCAAAAAAGACAATCACAAAAGGCAGCCACACATAGTGCCATTTCTTCATCAGGCGCCAAAGACGCTGCCATTTGGTTTCAGGTTGCCGGATTGCCATGACTCTTTTCCTACTGGTGCAGCGCACCTGCCAGGTTAATTCAACCTCTCACGATCTGCGAGCGTTTCCGTCTTTGCTGCCGGGGCCAGCCGCTTGGCAAATTTCCGATTGGTTCGCTGATTTTCCTCAAACTGGTTGAAGGGCTTGATTGTGAGGCCCATGAGCGGCGCCATCTCTTTCTCGATATACCGCACCGCCTCGACCGATATCTCAAAAACTCTCCCCGCCTCTTTTTGAGTGAGGGCCCCAGAAGCTCTCAAACGGGTTAAGCGGCGCATCCCACCCAATCCAATCTTGCTCCCCGCCGGTGTGTTAAGAAGATTGAGCAGGCGGCCCGCTACATCCTCTATGGCCGATTCCCGGACTTGCGCCAGCATCTCCGGCGTTAACTCTTGGACTTGGCGCATCTTGCGAGGCAAAGCCGCCAACCACTGGCGCACCTCCTTGGCGGTCTCGGTGCGGGCGAACATGGTGACTAAGTAGCAGCCATCCTGAGAGTAGAGGCGGAGCGCATCACAGCGCGTGTCACCGCGCGTCAATTTGACGCGCCGGGTATGGGCAAGCAGTTCCTCCTGGTGGCGCCCAAAGACTTTCCGTATGGAATGCCCCGGGTCTGCAAATCCCAATATCCTCCCCAAGTCCTCACCAGTAAGAAACAATTCTCCCCCAATCTCGTATACCGGCACCTCCCGGCCATGAAAGGCGACGACCGCAGTCGGTCCATGAACCACCGGCATGGCATCCGGCTCGAGGTCTGCCTGAACCGGCAGCATGGCATCGGCCTGCGCAGGCTCCTGCCCAGGTTCGACCACCAGGCCCGCGCGCCCAGGTTGATCGCGGTATTCCTCCAATCTCGGTTCCATGGTATGATCCTCCATAGCTTGAAACTGGTTGCCCAAAGCTCTCAAGTGCTGCTGCACCATCTCGGCATCGCGCTGCATGGATTTTCTGGCCAAAATCTCTGAGCCTTCCAGCGATATTAGCCACACCAAAACCTGTTTGGTCTTCCCCTTGTGAAAAACTTTGATCGTGTGGTGGGCAATTTCTCTATGGTGGCGGCTCCGCAACTGCGTGATTGCGTTCGATGGCTGCCGGTATCCCAAGGCTCGGCCAAGATCGACGCATTTTAGATATATTGAGTCTCCCAGTTGGTACAGCGGTATCTCCAAACTGCTGATCTGAGCCTGGGCAACCGGTTTGCCAAGGATGCCCAGTTTCTTGAAGTTACTCATATTGCCTCCTGGTTGTCGTTCTTGAAAAACGCTATTCTACAGCGCAATTGTTCCGCCACAGGCAGTTCCGGCACTGCGGGCCTTCCCGTTTGGGCACCTGCCGGGCCGGAACCTGCTGCCACCGCCGCATCTGCTCCAAAAGGCCAATGATCCTCTGCCGTTCCCTCGGACCATACGAAATACGGAACGACTGATTCTCGTACCGCAGTTCGCCGCCCTGGGTCGGATAGCCGTTTTCCTCCAACAGAAAACAATAGGCCCAGACCTGGGCAATGTCGCTTTCCCTGGGGCGGTCGGCACGGCGTTTCTTAACTTCCACCGGCAGATAGAGCTTGCCTTCCACAACGGCGTAATCCGGCTTGCCAACGAGGCCGTAGCGCTCCGATACCAGCGTCTCAGGGAGCGTTCTGATGTCCCGGTTGTGCTTCGCCGCTTCCTGGAGCACCGGCGCTTCCACATCTGCCGCCACCACCTGTTCCGCCCGGACGCCGATATGGCGCTGGGTTTCCTCGCTCTTTTTCCTGCTCCGGCGGGACAGCAGAAAGGCCAGGACCGCTATAACCACCATGATGATGAAGAAGCCCGCTTGCATGGCCTACCTCCCCCACACCAGGACAGCAACCGCCAGGGCCGCCGCAGCCAAACCTAGATACCACCAGTTCACTGCCCAGCGGCGCTGCCGGCTTGCCAAACAGACCGCCTCGCCGTTCTCCCGGTGGTATTGCCAACCGGCCGCCTGCCGTTGTTCCACTACGGCTATTTTCTCCGGGGGAAGCTGCGGGCTGACCTTGCGGCTGCTGTAGGCCCAGGCCCGGGGGCAATACACACATTCCCGGAGATCTGAGACATTGATTTTTGATTTCTTGTTTTGATTTCCCGGTAGACTCACAGCGGCTCCCCTCACCGCACTCCAATCACCCACGGCAACAGCGGCGTCGGATTTGTCTTGATTTGATGTCTAAGTTGTCGGATAATTTAACCATGCCGAACGTTGATACCCTGAAGGCTTATGAGACTCTAACGCAGGCAAATATGCCCGATGAACAGGCGCGCGCTGTTCTGGCAGTGGTTAAAACTGTCCAGGAAGCAGGCAGTGAAAACCTGCTCACCCAGACCGAGTTTAAAGAGGAAGTGGCCTCCCTGCGTCTGGACATGCAAAGCCTGCGTACCGAAATATTCCGGGTAAAGTTCGACCTGCTCAAATGGATTATCCCTATTCTCCTCGGGCAAATTGGCCTTACCGTAGCAATCCTGATCCGCCTACTGAAGTGAGCGGCTCCCCTTACCGCACTCTATAGTTGGCTATGCAAACGAGCAGGCCGGTTCCCACCACCAATTCCACCAGCCGTTTCTGCTCCTCTGGCACTGTGTACCACCAAGACCGCAAGCCGGTTAGCAAGGTGTTGAACCTGGTCTCCTTGAACCGGGCCGTGAGCCGGTCGGCAACAGCGTCCCACCAGAACCGGACGCCGATGATCCAGCAGTAGAGCGTGGACTCCCTGAACCGGGTGCCGACCCGTTCGGCAACGCAGCGCCTCCAGCGCGCCGGCGCATCGCCCAGCAGGTCGTTCACCAACCAGCGGAACCGCTTGAAGAAACCTGGGATTAAGAAAAGGCCGGCCAACCAGATCTGGAAGGCCAAGAAATCGACGACCCAGATGGCCGGGAAAATGGTGGAAACCAGCAAAACGGCCCCGGCTATCCAGACCAAAAGCAGCCGAAAAACGGCAAGTGCCGCGGCCCCCTTTTTGAGCCGCCAGGCCAGCCAGCCGAAAAAAACCGCCGACGCCAACATGGCGGCGATGTAGATACCTTTGGCGACCGCAACGGGGAAGGAGGCGAGGATGGTGAGCCCGATCGGCATTTTAATGGCTGCCAACGTGGTTACCTCCTCATCATTCTGCCAGCACTATAACCGCGGTTGTATTCCCGTTCCTTGACGTTTTGGATGTAGCCATAGTAATCCGCCGGTGTAGCCATGCCCGCCGCAATCCGGTGCTCGATCTGCATCTCCCGCCAGGCCTCCAAGCGGCTATAAGCACGGTTGGCCCGGATACAAAAAACCAGGGGCCAGAGGGGGATCATGGCGAACAAAACATAGAGTAAAGCAAGCGCTATATCTCCTAGGTCGTCGCGCAAGGATGAAGGTAACTTAAAGGATAGGAGTAGTACGACGAGTGTCACTAGTGTTCCAGCCACGATAGCAGGGGGCTGCCAGTATTGCCGTAACATCCGCCGCTTCCAGGTGTCTCCGTCCCGGCCATAGGCATTCATGAGCAACGCCGTGTCGGCAATCCTCTGCACCGGCGCCCGGCAGTAAAAAAACAGGAGCAGTGGTATAAGAGTGATATCCAGGATACTAAACTGGCTACAGCCTTCCATAATTCTTCCCTCCCGCTCACATGAGTTTCTTTTCCGAGCGCGGCGTTGCTTTGGGGGCGCCACGCCACCTTGCCGTTACCTCTCGAACATACTGTTGTGTCTCTTTAAACGGCGGCACATCGCCATATTGTGCGATCCTCTCCGGGCCGGCATTATATGCTGCTAATGCCAGAGTGACATTGCCGTTAAACCGATTTAACAGCTCTCGGAGATAGCGTGTCCCGCCATCAATATTCTGCGCCGGGTCGTATGGGTTTTTGACACCAAGTTTGGCCGCCGTGTCCGGCATGAGCTGCATCAGCCCCATCGCACCCTTCGGCGATGTGGCTAGCGGATTGCCGCCGCTTTCCTGGTGCAAAACCGCTCTGACCAAAGCAGGATCGACGCCGTGCCTCTGGGCGCTTTCCTGGATCAGGTGGTCATAACGGCTGACCGGACCCATGCGCTGCTGAGCCTTTTGCAGCCGCTGCCATTCCTGCTCGCCGACATTGATGCGCTTCAGGTAATCCATGCCGGTGACGCCGGCGGCGGTAATCAGGTCCGCCTCTCTTTTGGCAACCCTCTGGCTGTCCTGAGGACTCATGCCGCGCGCCTCCAGGATGGCCGCCTGCTTGGCAATGAATTCGTCTCTGGCATTTGCGTAGCTTTCCATGAAGCCGATTCCCAAACCGCCAAACTTGTTCCGGATGACCGCGTCAAGGCCCCGGACCGACGCCCGAGCATACAGTTCAGCCTGCTCCGGCGTCATGCCGCGGCTGAGGGCGTACTTGCGGTAGTCCTCCAAGGAGCCGTTCAGGTTGATCTTGCTGAGGTCTAGCTGCCCGCTTTTGACCTGCTCTATAATCTCTGCTGATGCTGACCCGATGTCCTTTAACTTCAACAAGAATGCCTCTGCCCCCCTGCCAATCAATGCCACACTTTCCGTCAACACCTGTGCTGTGTTCGGGTCCCGGGCGAACTGTTCATAGGCCGCATCAATGGTCCGGGCATGTTTATCGGCCCAAGCTTTCTTGATATCCTGAAACCGCTGGTCATCAACATAGTTTCCCCAGTCTGTCTGCCAGTCCCGGACGTTCCCTTCTGTCGGCAGCGGCGCCATGGTTTTGCCTTTGATGCCGGCGATGCCTTCTTGCACTCCATGCACTGGCTGCAACCCCTGCGCCTTGTCAAACGCCGCCTGTCCGGCCTGTTCCACCTGACCAGCCACGCCCTTATACTGCTCGGGCTGCACCAACGGCGCCCCCCGCTGGATGGCCGTATTGATCAGGTCGGCCAGCCGCCTCTGGGTGATATCCTCCCCCGGCCCCCGGTATTCCTGCAACCGGTGGAGCGTCGCCATCCACTTGGCCACCTCCGGATCCGCCACACCCAAGGTATTGCGAAAATAGCGGTAGGCGTCGGATAAACGGTCAACCCGCACTCCCATGCGGTTGGGCCCGGCTTGCCAGCCCGGCAGGGCCATACCCATCTCCGACCAGTATTTCCCGGCCTCACCTTTCGTCGCTGCCAATATCTTGGCAGCCTTCAGGTAATCTACGTTGGAATTCATGCCCACCTGCTGCACGGCCCGAGCTGTCTCCTGGTAGCGCCGGTCCGCCGACAGCTTCTGCTCCGCAGCCTTCTGCAGCTGTTCCACGTCGTTTTGGCTGAGGCCAGCGAGATAGCTCTGGGCCTGCTGCCTGGCGAAATCCCTGGCCATCGTCTGCTCTCCCGCAGCCCGTAGACTGCTCTCACCGCTCTGGGCCACTAAATTATCCAGAATATCAGCAATCTGCTGGCCCTTTTCCTGGCCGAACGTACCCTGGAGTTGGGCTCCCATTTGGGCGCCGATGGAAGCGCCGCCAGCCTTGGCTTCTCTTTGTTGATCTATACCGCCGCTGATGAGACCTCCCAAAGCATGACGTTCTTGGGTGCTCAGGTTGACCATGCTGCCGATCTTGCTGGCCAGGCCATGGGCAATGGCCTCCGTTTCCGTGACGGCGCCGCGGAATCCTTCGCTGAACCCCTCCGTTACCGTCCCGCCGTAGCTGGCCGCCATGGACTTGCCCATCACCTGCTGCAAGGTCGTACTGAACGCCTGGCTGGCCGCCGCCACCTCCTGGCGGCTGGATTGCTGGGCCGTGGCCATCACCTCCGAGACGTTGAGCTTGGGCATGATCTCGGTCGCACCGGTACGGTGCGGGCTTTCAAACGGCGCCGCACTGAAGGGCGGCTGCAAGTTCATTACGGGCGGCGGCGACACCACCGACGGCGCCCCGATATTCTCGTTGACAAAATCACCCCCCTGCAACCGCCCCGCCAGGTGCGTCATGGTCACCGCCCCGCCATACAGCAACCCCAACGCCAGGGCCGGCGTGCTGGCCACCAACAATGCCGCCACCGCCAGCCAGTCGTCTATCTTGGACATGCCGATCAGGTAGCCGCTTAGAGAGGTCAACGGGATGTTGCCCGCTGCAATAGCCGCCAGCTTGTCCTGCATGACGATCTGGGTAAAATGGTTCACCAGGGCCGTCAGCGGCAGCCACAACTGCACCCAACAGAACATCTTGAAATAATTGGCCAGCACCATCAGGCCGGTGATCGACGCCGCCAGGAGCAGGGCCATGAACGGCGCCGTGCCATACATGAAGACTTCAAAAAACGCCATCATCGCCCGGGAGACGGTCAAAAACACCGGCGCCTCCGACAGCCATTGCTTGTTGCGCTGCTCCCGGGCCTGGCCGACGATAATGGCCATCTCCGGCTTGCCCATCTCGCTGCTGAATTGGATCTGTCCCTGCTCAAACACCGGCAGGACCACCGCCGCCAACATGTAGTTGTAGGCGTTTTGCTCCGCCTGCTCGAGGTTGAGGAGGGCGTCCTGCACCTTGTCCACCGGGTCGCAGGATTCCCCGGGGCAAATCACCGACTGGAGGTAGTCCTGCCAGTCCGTCCATAACTGGCCCTGCAGATAATCGTTGATCACCTCCCAGGCGTCCGTGCAAGACCGGAGCGTCCCCCCCTCCGGGTCACTGGGCAGCCAGGTCATCGTGTAGTAGATGTTCGAGTTCCAGCGCATGGCCGCCCAGGGGTCCTCGTTGCTCCTGATCTGGGCCTCGCTGACCTGGCCCAGGTTTAGGCCCACGCTGGTGCACTTCTGCACATACTCGACCAGGGTCCGCTTCACCTTGCCGTTTTGCAGGCTGTCTAACCCCGCCCCCAGATGTTTGGTCCTGGAGAGCGTCAGCAAAGGCGCCGCAAACCCCTCTTCCAACAGCTTCGGCGTCGAAAACGCCTGTTCCAGCGTCCTGGTGGCCTCGTAGGATATCCGGGACATAAAACTCCCAGCTACCGCCGGCCCAAAGGGAACGTTGTCCACCGTCACCGTCCTCAGAGAATAGGCGTCGTTGACCACCGCGGTCACCGTCATGCCGAAAACGAATTTAAAGGCGATGATGGGGATGATGAAATGGGCCCAGGGCACCCCGCTCGAGGCCCTGCCGTCTACATGGGCCAGGGTGGAAAACGCCACCCAAATGACAAACATCAGCAAGGCAATGACAAACAGGTGGGTGAGCAACCCACTGTCCATGACCATGGCCAGGCCATTCAGGGCTGCCTGGAGATACTTGACATCCCCAATGCAGTAGAGATGGACCGGGTTCACCGCATTTTCTCCTGAGACTTCATCTTTTCCAGATACTGGCGCAGGGCCAGCAGCATTAGTTCCGTGCGGCTGCACGCCAACCGCTTGGCTAGTTCGCCGACCAGGGCTTTTTCCTTAGCCGTGAGCGACAATACGACAACAATCTGCTTCGCCACCTTATCATCCTCCATTGGCGTTGACTGGCATGGTGAGGTTTTTCAGGTTGCAGTTCGCCGTCGCCCCCTGGTAAATCTGCTCCAGGTTGGCGCTTAGGGACTCCTGCAACCCAGAGAATTCCGCCGTGACTTCCCGCTGCCGCTCTTTGAGCAGCTCCACGAACTTGGGGCTCAGGGCGTACGGGAAATTGTGTCCCTGGATGGTAGTCCCGGTCTGGCTGGCGGTGATGAGCGCCGCCGTCGCCTCCCGGAGATACTGTTGCAAGATCTCCACGGCGATGAGTTTCGCCGCCTTGCGGCTGTACTCCGCCAGGCTGCCGACGCCGGAGCCGTAGGTGCAGACCGCCATGTTGCGCAGCCGGGTCATGTGGTACGGGGATACCTGGATCAGTTTCTTTTCATTGGCAGTCAACTCGCCGGCATTGGTGGTTAATTTGAAGACGAATGAATCAGCCCCGGCATCTCCCGCGGCACCCAACAGCGTCTCCTCCACAAATTTCTGCAGGCCCTTGAAGGTATAGGCGCCGGTGGTCACTGACGTACACTCCACGCCCCCACAGATGTATTTCTTTTCGGCCGAGTTGGCGCCGCTGCCCTCCAGGAGGGCCTTGGCGCTGAGCAAAGGCGCCTTCTCTTCAATCGTTGGGAAGTCGGCGCCACCACTTTTGTAACCAATTACGGTCCCGGAGAAGCTCATGAGGGCCTCGGCCAGTTCATGGCCGCCATAGGTGAAGGCGCTGCTCACAAACCCATTCTTCTGCAGCACTTTCCAGGCGATGTTGCCCAAGAGCTCCCGGACCTCGGCGTCAGACAGCTTCTCGGTGTTGCTCCCCGTGTTAACCTTGTTCAACCAGGCAGAGAAGGCGTCGGTCTGGGCGCCGATGGCCGTGGCCAAGCTGGCCAAAGGTCCCTGCTCCATCTGCTGGGTCAGTTCGTTGGCGCCCATCTTGTCCGCCATGAAATCCACGGCAGCCTTCGCCACTTTGCAGGAATCCCCTGCCAAGGCGTTCATCTGCTGGATGACCCGTTGTAAGGAATCCATGGTCGCCTTGCAGGTGGGACACATGGTGGCGAGGGCCAATTGGAAAGCGTAGCCCGCCGCATTGGCGGCGATGGCCTGCATCAGGTGGACAAACTGCTCGCCGTTGATGAAGCTGAACGACCCCAGGAACATGTCTATCCCGCCGCAGCCGGCGTCCAGGCTGGGCGGCACGAAGTTGATGAGGTCGGTCCGCACCCGGCTGTTGCGGATGACCACCGACGGCCCGGCCACTACGCCCCGGCCCAGGGACTTGTAGTAGCCGCCGTCGGTGACGTTGATCATGCTATTGAACATGCCCCGCATTTCGTTTTCCAGGGTGGCCCGGGCGGCGACAGGGCTGAGCACGATTGCCGCTGCCAGGACTACCGCCAGGATGCGGGATTGCCTGATGCCGGACATTTGGGTATGCCTCCTTGGTTGTTTTTGCTTTCGTGTTACGGCTTGTCGCCGAGTTCCCGATACAGGTGCTTGATATACTCCACCACCGCCTCCTCGCTCAGCCCGACGGGCATGGCCTCCGGCGTCAGGTTCAAGGCCAGGCTGGCGTCCATACCCTGGGCCCGGTTGTATTCTGCCGGCGTGATCCAGCCGGCATCCCTGGCCCCGGCCAGGATATTTTCCTCCAACTGCGGCGCCGCAAGGGTGTTTTGCCCCAGCGGGACGATTTCTTTCCCGGCCGGCCGCCCCAGGAACATGGCCGGGGTCTTCACCACCCCCAGGGCTCTTGCCTGGCCCTGGTCGGCCACGTAGTTCGGATACATACCGTTGGCCAGCGGCATACCGTCCACCGACACCGGGAAGACTACAAACCCGTAGCGCTCTTGCAGGCCCTTGAGCACCGGCGCCTGGATTTCGCACTGTTTGCAGCCGCCCTGGAAAAAGAAGAATATGCCCGCCTGCTGGGCAATCTGCTCCAACAGCGCCTTGCGGGCCGCCTGGGCCTCCCGGCCAAAGAGGTTGTTGCCGAAGGCGGCGATGGGCCGCCGGGTATTCTGGTCCAGATACGGGTCCTGGCGCACCACGTTCTGCACCATCTCGGCAAACCTCTGGCTCTTGTCCATCATGACTCTTTGGATATACAGGAACGCCGCCACATTCTCCGGCGTCGGGTTGTCAATGGCCCGTTCCTGGAACTTCTCCAGGTATTGCCTGATCCAGGCCGCGGACAGCACCGGCGGTCCGGCCGGCTTTTGATCCGGCGGCAGCTCCACCACCGGCGGGACGATTTCAGGCTCCTCCGGTGCCGGTTCCGGCTCTACCTCATACCAGAACCAGCCCCGCTCGTGGTCGTCGTACCACGGCGTCCGGCAGCAGTCCTCGGCCCAGGCCGGCGTCAGGCTAATGGCTGCGTAGACGACACAGATGGCAAGTACGCAGATACGGCGAATCCATTTCATAGAGATACTCAGCTTGGCACTGTGGGCACTTCCTGATTTTTAAGGTGCCGTCCCGGATATCCCGGGCCAAATACCAGGCCAGGGTCACGTCCAGGGCTTGGCCGGCAACGGTCCGGACATAGACGTGGTACGCATCTATCACCAGGCTGCTGTCCAGCTGGTCGCCGGCAGCCAGGGCATCGCCCGCCATATCCAGATACAGCCGGACAAAGACCATGGCCTCCATGGCCTCGTAGACGCTCTTGATCTGCCGGGCGGCATTGCCGGGTATCTTCCCCCTGGGGGCCGGACAGCCATGCACCTGCCGGTACAGCTCCCGCAGCCTGGTCTTCGGCAGGCCGGTCGCCAGGTGGACCACCGGCGGCCTGACGCCGGCCCTGATCATCTTGATGGCCAAAGCCCAGACATTGAGTTCCTCAACCACCGGCTTCCTCCTCGACTATGGTCCGCAGCACCAATATAGTGCGGGCACAATTTTCCGTGCCCTCGTTGGCTAGATTGATGGCCCGGTCGAGCTGCTCGACGTGGAGCTTGAAGAAGGGCGTGCCTACCTGGGCCAGGGCCAGGAGCACCCCGTCGTCCGCCTCCTGGAGGACCTGGACGACCTCCGGCCCAACCCCTAAAATCTTCTGGGCGATACCGTCGTTCCGCAAACCTGCCTCTTTGAGGAGGGACAGATAGGCGTAATTGATACGGGCGACTTTTATGTTCCAGTTATTCTGCACGCTTCCCTCCAATCCGCCTGATCGGCGCCACCTTGAACTCATACCGCGGCTCCGGCCACAAGGGCGCGGCCCAACTGAACGGCAGCGTTCCTAGCTGCTTGAGCGCCAGGAGCGGCTGCGCTAACGGCACTGAGGCCGGCAGCACCTGGCGCGTCCCCCAGGGGGGTTGGGTGCCGCTGAAGGCCAGCAAGCGTTGATACAAATCCAGGACCTTGCGGCCATACGCCACGGCCCGCCAATCCGTCCACGAGTGATAATGGCCCACCCCCAGCACCGGGTTGGGACTGCTGGCCAAGGCTTCCTTCAGGATGGCAGCGGCTACCCGCAGGTTCGTCTGCGGGTCCAGCAGCTCCGACCAGTGGCTGACCCGGTGGGCATGGTAATGCAGGTTGACCTGGCCCAGGCCAATGTCAACGTTGGTTATTCCTTGGGCGATGAGGTAGGTGAGGATGTTTTCGGCTTCTTGCCGGGATTGGGGATAGAGGGAGAGGTTGTAGCCGTTGACCCCGATGGCATAGGGCCACGGCTTGATGCGGCCCCCACCTACCTGGCGGGCGCTTTCCCGGAGAGTTACGCTGTAGAGGAGCACCGGGTCAACGCCGTGTTCCTGTCCGGCTTGCTCCCAGATTGTCCCGCTTAACAACGAGGCGCTGGCCGGCGGCAAGCCTGCCGCTATACTGGCGATCATTAGCATCAGCAAGCCAAGCAGTCTGGGCATCCCTGCACCTCCTTTGCCAGGGAATTGTAGCCAAGCGATTAAAATTTTTTATGCTGGAATAAGATCAAAAAAATATCTTTTTTCTGTTGCGCCTCAAATTCCTTGGGTATTTATCGGCACGCACAAAGGAACTTGAAATTTTTTCACTAATGGTTGAAGCCTTTTAGTGCATGTTTTGCCCGCATTGCCGCTGGCGGGCGTCCGCCAGCCGGAGGCGGTGGTCAGGCCCATTTAACTGTACGACTTCCCCCATCCCCTGAAGACGGGAAAGGAAGTTGGTGCCGTATAGTTCGCCTATCTTACGGATCTCCAGGTTGCTAGTGATGACCAGGGGCAGTCCGTAGGCATACCGCAAGTCCACGATGTCGTAGATATTTTGGAGCGCATAGTCCGTGGCCATCTCAGTACCCAGGTCGTCCAGGACCAGGAAGCCCGTTTCCCGGCCCAGGCGGTCAACCAGGTCCTCTCCCACCTCGCAGCCCCGGCGCAGCCGCCGCAGCAGGTCCAGAACCCGGCAGAACCAGGCCCCGGTGTCGCCGTGGGCTATCACCCATTCCCGCATGTAGGCCACAGCCAGGTGGGTCTTGCCGGTGCCCGGCGCGCCGAGCAGCATGACGGGTTGCTCCGGCGGCAGGTTGCCCTGGTAATTCTCCAGGGAGCAGCCCTGGTACCGGGGCGGCACTCCGGCCCGGCCCAGCAAGACCTGGATGTTTTCCTGGCGGTGCTGCCGCTGCCTGGCTCTGGCCGTTGCCTCCGCCTGCCGGAGCTTGGCCTCCCGGGCCGCTTCACAGACAGGGCACAAGGCCGGTCCCAGCAGGGTGCCGGTGATGGGATTGACAAAGGCTTCCACCGGCTGGCCGCACTGCCGGCAGGGCCGGGTCGGCTTCTCACCTGGCTGCGGGCTGGACAGTCCGGATGGTGTAGTAGCGGTCTCCTGCGGCCCGCTGCTGGTGGTTTCCGGCGATGGCCCGTTTTTTCCCCCCTTCAAAGTCGTCGTCATAGTTGCCCTCGATGACTTTTAACATGTTGTTTTCGTTCTTGATTACCCAATCAATGTTCAGCCACTTCCGGCCCCGCTCCTGCAACCCCCGGACTTTCTCGAAAAATTCCCGCCACCAAGCAGGGTCGGCCCGATTCCGCATCCGAGCGGTGATTTTGCGACGGCGGTCGTCAGTGAGCTTCTGCACCTGGGGACGGCAGCCCACCTCGTTCCACAACGCCACCAAATCGGATGGGCCGAATTTGGGCTTGGCGGCAGATTGAGCAATTTTTTCCTCTGGTTGTAAATCCTGGCTTGGCTCTGCGGGAGGTGTTTCCGGTTCCGCGGCAACGGTTGGCTCTGCGACAACGCCACCCGTTTTATCCAAATCTTGACAATCCTCGCCGCGCGGCGCGGACGCGTCGCCGTCAGGCGAAGCCGGACCGGCGACACACCCGCTAGGGTGTACTTCTGTTCTGTTCTGTTCTGTTCTGCTCTGTTCTGGGAGCGTCACCTCGACGTCTCCGTGACGGTCATGTGACGTCACATAAGCGTCACTATTGTGTGCTTGTGACGCCGTTGTGACATCACCTTGATTATCTGTATGTTGCTTGCTAGACTTTTGCCTAAGTTTTCGCATCCTTTCCTTTGAGGAATCTGACTCATATTGTCGGTCAGAATATGACAAAAGCCTGATGAAACCGGCTTGATCAGTTTCTATCAGGCCCAGTCTTTCCATTTCAGCCAGAGTGGCCTGCAAAAGATCTGCAGAAAACACCCCTACCTCGGCAGCAAGCTCATCCGTAGAGTAAGGCAGGCCTGGGGCAAGATAAATCATGCCGTCATCATCGGTTTCAAAAGCTAGCTCTAAGAGTGGATAGAATATCCACCAAGAATCAGGACAATTTTTCCTCAAAATGCGAATTTTCCGGTGATGCCTGGTGCCGGCATATAGTCTGCCCCATGTCTTGCCCATGAAAACTCCCGCCTATTTTCTTTTGGTTGTTTGCAAAGCCAATACTTCGTTAATCAACTCCTCATGGGTGACCAGGCCCCCCGTGGCCTGGACTATCTTGGCAATGCTGGCAGCGCTGAGACCGCGCTTCCGTTTGAGGAAGTTAGACAGCGACGGCTGCGGCACTCCGGCTACGCGTGCCAATTTCGTCTGAGTAGCATGGGTTTCCAGATATTCGCGGAGGGTCATAATTAAGAATATACTATTTGATATATTTTTGTCAACATATATTTTATATATAAAGAAATTGTTATATATTTTGCTTATTGGTTAATATTGGTATATGGAATCGAGACGCCATCCAGTTACCGATATCATCCAAGAAAAAATTATCAAGGCCATTCATGATGCACGTGCTCAAGGATTAACCCTTGAAAATATTGCACTTATGTGCGATTTAAACCAACCACTGTTATCAGGCTTGCTGAAACAACCAGGGGAATACGGCTATAGAGGCTCGCGCCTGACATTGAATACGGTCATTAAGCTATGGACCGGCCTAGGCAGGCCTCTCAGTGAGCTTTTTGGCGACGTGGTAAATGTGGAACCAGCAGGTAAGATAGTGAATGTAGTGGAGATTCTGGAAACTGATAAGAAGGTTTTAGAATTCGACCTAAAGGTGATGAGCACGATCATGAGCCGCCGGGCTGTCACCCCCAAGAAATTGGAGCAGATCAAGGAATTGATGACCGGCGTGGAAAAACTGCTATCGTCGGTTAATCAGGCTTTGGACAAACTGACAGCATACCAAGCATCTCTTAAGGCCGCCGACCAACCTTCCCAAACCTCCCCGGCATCCCCATCACCCAAAAAAAAAACCAGAAAGGCCTGAGAGGCCCAAGTTTAGCCGCGGAAGCTGTCAAGCCACAAATTCACGAGGGAAATTTCGATCTCCTGAAACGGCTCAACTCGCACCGTATCGGTTTCCGCAAAACTTCCCAGGAATAACCATCTTGCAGATTCGAGCCTGAAGGCATCCAGTGTCATGGCAACCGGATCAATGAGCCAGACATGTTCAACGCCGTATTGAGCATACAAAGGCATCTTTTTCACTTTATCGTTGCGCAAAGTGCTCGGCGATAAAATCTCACAGATCCAATTCGGCACAACTGATATCCAGTTGCTTTCTTCCTGAAAGGGAAACCTTTCTCTTTTCCAGCCAGCCAAATCGGGAACGACGATGTTTTCACCCAAACCGAGTTCCGGCTCAATAATGATCACCCAGCCGCCCGGACCTCCCCCTTGACCAAACTGATACGGACCCGTTACCGCAGTGCCGAGAGCAGTAACACAAAACCCGTGTTTCCTCGATGGTCGGGGAGTGACGATGAGTTCACCGTCGATGATTTCCCCGGTCATATTTGCCGGGAGGCTGTACAGATCGTCGTAGGTCGCTTTTTTCTTGGCTGCTTCGGTCATGGCGTCTACTCCTTGGGCCGACGTGCCCTGCCCCTGACTGCCTTCTGGCTCCAGAAGGGCTTTTTTAGGCACTCTAGGCGGCTTTTGGGCAAACACCCAAAACCTCCCTTAACCTTGAGCCAAACGCCTCTCCTGGGGCATTCTGGCGCTTCTGAGGGCCTGTTTACGGAGGGGCGCTGCCGTCCCCGCCGCTCCCCTTGGCCTCCGCCCAGAGCTGCTGCTCCCGCTCGTCCATGATCTGGTCAAAGGCGTCCCGCATGAACCGCTCGAACAGCGAGGTGTTCTTGGTATTCTGGGTAAACTTGTTGAGCCGGCTGAAGCACTGCTGGTAGAGCTCGCTGTCCGGCTGCGCCAGCATCTCGTAAAACGCCAGGCTGCGCTCGGTCTCTTTCTTCTGCTGCTGCAGCTCCGCCAGGGTCTTGAGCCTCTCCTGTTTCTCCGCCAGAAGTTTCTTCTCGATCTCCAGCTGCCGCTCCAGGTAGGACTGGTAGCCCTTGGGCTTGGGATAGAACCCGGCCCGCTCGATGACCTTGTAGAACCAGTTGAACACGTTCTGGATGTCTTTCTCTTTGTCCAGCTCCACCATCTCAAAACGACAGTGGCAGAGGGACTGGACCATGCTCTCCAGACTGGCGCCGCTGACCTCCATCCACTTCTGGACCTGCTGGGGGGTCAGTTTTTTCTGCCGCCAGTATCCCAGCTCCGGATGGGTGGCAAGGACCTCGGCAATGGCATCAAGCGGCGACTTTGTATTCTTGTGATTTTCACCTTTAGTAGTAGTAGGTACTTTAAAAAAACTACTACTACTATAGTAGACTGTGGGGCAGACTGTGGGACTGACAGTCTGTTGCTCAGAGTGTTGCTCAGTCTGTTGCCCAGAGTGATGCTCAGAGTGTTGCCCAGATAATGATTCGAAATCAATTCCAGGGAGGTGCGGTGGGGCGGCCTGGAGACAGGCTTGGCGTTGTTGGAATAGGGAGCATTTTTCATCGTCCAGAATGTACTTAAAGCCCTGAAAATTGCCTCGCCGAAATCTCATCTTCTTCTTCAGAAAGCCATCCCTGGTAAGATTATACAAGGCATCTCGAACAGATAGATAGGGGAAGCCGGTTGCCTCAGAGATTAAGGAGTGCTTGGTAATCCTGGATTTATTATTGATCAGAAAAGCGAGGATCTTGGCTTGTCGGTCTGTGAGAGACCAAAAAGGATCGTCGTTGGGCGCAGACCGTGGCTTAGACTGTTGACCCAAAATACGTTGTGATGGTTGTTTAGACTGTGGTGTCAAGTGTGGCTCAGACCGTGGCTCAGACCGTGGCCCAGACTGTTGCTCAGACAGTTGTTCAGACTGACGGACTGAGTGTGGGACTGACTGACTGACTGAGTGTGGGACTGACTGACTGACTGACGGACTGAGTGTGGGACTGAGTGTGGGACTGACTGACTGACTGACGGGGATACTGTGGTCCTGAGTGTGGTTCAGACTGTTGCTCAGACTGTTGCTCTGCTCAGGCGGCTGGTTAATTTTCTTAATGAGCTGGGTTGCTTCTTCTGCGACACGGCGCAGTTCTAACTCTGCCTCTTGTGATTCTGGAGGGGGCTCTGTGGCCCGGGCACGGTGCGATTGCGATATCATCTCGTGCAACAAAAAAGGGCGCTTCCTCTTGGAGGGCTTATCTTCTTGAACCACCATTTTCCTCCAGGATTGCTAAAAGTTCTGCGGCTAACATGCGATACGCCTTGGCTCCCGGACTGTTGATCTGAAATTTAAAGATGCTTTGTTTTTGTAGCTCTGCTTGTTGAAAGGCAGCATTAACCGGGATTATAGTTTCAAAAATTTGATTTGGCTCGAAAGTTTCTTTTATTAGTCTTATTATATTAGCTGCTGCATTAGTTCTTCTATCAACTTTAGTAATTAACAACCTTAAAAACCTTAATTCGCTATTCCCATTTTCTCTGATCTCGTTAATAAATTCTACCGCATTAAGCAGCCCTTCAAAACTAAACATTGATCCTGCTTCATTTGGAACAATAACAAAATCACTCATATAAAGACTTGCTGCAACAAAAAAACCAAGATTTGGTGGGTTGTCTATAAGAGTAATGTCAAAACTTCTCAGAACATAATCTCTCAATTTATTCCTATATATAAAAAAACTTTCCGGCATATTTTTTGCCAATGGTATTTCTAATGCTGCAGTTCGCTGATCATTGGGAAGTAAAGAAATTCTTCTATAAGCAGTTGGATAGATACAGGTTGTAACAGGAATATTTTGACTTAATAGATTATATAAAGTGTTATTAATAGACGATGTATTATTAATTAATATGGTCGATGTATTGCATTGGCTGTCGTTATCAATGACAAGAACGTTTTTCCCCTCTTTGTCCAAGGCGTGGGCCAGGTTGACCGTGGTGGTTGTCTTGGCGCAGCCGCCTTTATTGTTGATGATGGAGATGACAATTCCCGGCATGGCTAACCTCTTAAGTTAAGCTATATATAGAGGGCAACATACTAGCTATCATCAGAAAATGTCAAGAATAAAAATGCTATAATATATCAATTAACTTGACATCCTCTCCGCCCTAAAGGACGGAGATTCCTGGCGTCGCGCCAGCCAGGTCGGTTCCTGCCAACAGGCCCCATCGGGCCTTCGGTCCCCGCGCTGCTTGGGACTCAGAGCCTTGCGGCCCCGA
>Ga0067045_1002776_pt1 | contig 46535 bp, 41 predicted proteins | sample TerdegcTABiofilm_FD_59184 | JGI IMG/M metagenome (GOLD analysis project Ga0067045, IMG submission 59184) | Combined Assembly of (Gp0054472, Gp0054536) Wastewater bioreactor microbial communities from Singapore -Terephthalate degrading...
TCGCTGTTATTGATAATTTGTTACCCTGGTCGGATGCATTGCCGGCTGACTGCCGTATGCCCCAACATCCTCTGAATGAGAATACCCCAAATCTTGCTTGATGTACAGGTGTGCAATACTTGACGCTTACCAAACCAAAACCCAAGCCGGTGATCAGCCCGATTATTGGTATTGTCCAACAATGGCTCAAAGAAGATCAAGACAGACCCAAAAAACAGCATCATACCGGCCACCGCATTTACGAGAGGTTGGTTGAAGAATACGGTTACCAGGGAAGTAAAGACCCACAAGGTGCCAGGCACAAATTTAACCATAGAAGAAGCCTGGCAAGTCAAAAAGAAACACCTGTTGCCCCTTCCCGCAAGACAGTTCGACTGCTGCCGGTATGTCGAAGTTAACGCCGCCAAAAACCAGTTAGTCCGCTTTGAAAATAACTATTACTCAGTACCCCAGGGATGGGTAAACCACCCACTGACCCTAAAAGCATACGTACACAGAATAGAGATCACTGGCAGCCACCTGCTTGTTGCCAGTTATAAGCGGTCTTACGCTTATGGCGACGAGATATACGACCTTGACCACTACCTGGAGACACTGTACATAAAGCCCAGAGCTTTAGAAGACTCCAAGCCATTCAAGCGGACAAAGCTACCAGCCGTATTCAACAAGTATCTTGTCGCCTTAAAAGAACGCCACCGGCAGCCGGAGCGCGAGTTTGTTAATATGATAACGCTTAAAAAAATTGTCTATTTGCGATTCAATCCGATTTTCAGCAGAGTAACTTTATGGTAAAATAGATTGCACAAAACATCCCTCTCTCTTGGTTGATGGTTTTTCGTCAATTCTATTTTACCAAAGGTTAGGGGTGTTTTGTTTTATTTATTGCCAAAGCATGTCAGTATTGACAAGGCTTTAAGTCAATTTTTTTATGTGAGAAACTTGAGTTAAATATCTAAATAAATTCCAGCCATAAGGGTAAAAGGTAAGTAAGACATGAGATGTCCTTAAAAAGCAGGAAAAGGATGTGTTTACTAAAATGGCTAAAATCTTAATTTCATCACTGGGTACCGGCAAGCTGGAAAAAAATAATACCTCAACAAGAGAGTACACAAAGACAGTTTACAGGTTTCAGGGTTCAGATAAAGAATACAAAACCCCATTTGTTGCCACGGCATTGAGTGAGCATTTGCAGGTTGATAAACTCTATCTGGTGGGAACCTCAAAATCAATGTGGGAAGAGGTTTATAATTATTTTGCAACTGTCAGTAATCAAACTTTGGACTATGACTATTGGGTAAAATTGGGAGAAAAGGTAGCTTCTTTTAAAGTAGGAAAAGATAAAATTAATGAGAATGACCTGGCAAAAGTGAACAAAGCTATCGATGGTTATTTAAAATATTTAAGAGCCTCTGCCTCCGGTGGTTCTCATTGCTACATAATTGATTATGGCCTGAATGAAACAGAACTTTGGAGTAATTTTGATGTTTTTATGGGTATGGGGGAGGAATTAGAAGAAAATGATGAAATTTTCCTTGATATTACTCATGCCTTCCGTTCTATTCCACTGTTCAATTACTTAATGCTGGATCTAGTTGGAATATTAAAGTTTAAAAACAACATTAAACTTGCCGGTTTATTTTATGGGATGCTGGAAGCTATTTCTGAGATGGGTTATGCCCCAATTGTAGACTTAAGTCCTCTGTATAATATTACTTTATGGACTCGGGGAGCCTATAATTTTATAAATTTTGGAAACGGTTATTTACTTGCTAATTTAATCAACGATGATAGTATTTCCAAGAAGATAGGAAATATTTCCGATATAGTTAACATTAATTATATAGATGACTTCAAGAGAGAAATCGATGGACTCAATCACTTATTAAAAAACAATGAACCGTCTGAACCTGTAGTTAAGTATATGCAACCCTATTTAAAGTCTTTTATCAACGGATTTAAAGGAATTAGTTCCAATGGGAAACTCCAGATTTCTTTAGCTAAATGGTATTTTGAGAATAAACGGTTTGCCCACGGTTATATCTGTCTGGCGGAATCTATTATCACAAAAATACTGGAAATTTACCGTGAAAGAGATCCTAAAATTAAATGGGATCAGAATAGCCGGAATAAAGTTAAAAAGCTAATATTTAAATTGAGACAAATACCGGAGTATAAAAAAATAAATGAGGAATATTTGAATATCCGTAACATACGAAATCGGATAGCTCATGCAGGTTTTTCCGATAAGAAAACATTCAAGGAAGACATTGATAATGCATATACCTATTTAAGTAACGTAGAAAGATATGTATTCAATAACAAAGCTTTACAAAAACTACCGGAAGAATTCTTGTTCAGTCAATTATAGGCTAAGAGTAGGTGGTTTATATGCCGGATCTTTATCTGCTTTTCTCTCATGAATTAACTAATAAGCAAAAAAGAGAAGCCTATGAGGATTTAGGTGTCAAAGATATTTATTATTTACCCGATGATTTGAAGGCATTATGGTCACAAATCCCCACGGAAATTCCGAAGGTGGCGGAATATATTCGACCCGTTAAGGAGTGGCTCGATAGGAGACTAAATGAAGGAGACTATATAATAATACAGGGAGATTTTGGTGCAACATATCAAATGGTAAAATGGGCTTTTTGCAAAAAATGCAGACCTATATATGCAACTACTAAGAGAAAAGCTGCAGAGATTCGTAATAAAGAAGAAATCATCACTAATAGAGTATTTGAGCACGTAAGATTCAGGTTTTATGAACAAGATTAAAATATTTACCTATTAAATTATCAGCGGTCTGAACAAGAAATCCCAGGAGATTAACCAGATTGTTGAGTTGATTACCAATGTTGCCGATAAGACCAACCTTCTAGCTCTGAATGCCGCCATTGAGGCGGCCCGGGCCGGGGAACATGGTCAAGTTTAAAGTCTAAAGTAAAAGTGTATGGAACATGAACATCCAGGATATGAAGTCTATTTTATATTCTTTAAGACCTGTATGAATTTTGGTGTTAAAACCGGGTCGAATTGAGAACCCGCGCACCGTTCAAGTTCTTTAACAGCCTCTTCATGGGTAATAGCCTTCCGGTAGGGACGGTCACTGGTCATGGCGTCGTATGCGTCCGCTATCGCTAAAATGCGGCATTCCAGCGGGATCTCTTCCCTTTTGAGTCCGAGCGGATACCCTTCTCCGTTCCACCATTCGTGGTGTTTCAAGATCCAATCGGCAATTGGTGCTAGATCGGGCGCGGATAGAGCGATCCGATGGCCTATCGAACAGTGTCGCTCAATTTCAGAGCGTTCCTCAGGAGTTAATGGTCCCGGCTTAAAAAGGATGCTGTCGGGCACGCCCACTTTTCCTATATCGTGGAACTGTGCCAGGAGGCGGAGGTCGGCCGCGTTGCTTTCGGGGAGGCCAATGGCCACGGCCATACCGGCTACCAGACGCTGCAGGCGTTCGGCGTGACCTTCAGTTATAAAATCCCTGGCCGCAAGCGCTCTCATAAGGGCATGCACGATGGCGCTTCGAGCGCTTTCTTTGTGATGGAGTTTTTCCCGGTACATATTATTATCGGCCTCTTTAAACAATTCATCAATGCTGACGCTGGGCTCTTCCCTCACAGCGAAACCAAGCGACAGGTTGATAGCATATTTTGTATTGGTTGTGTTATATTTCGCGAGGGCGTTTTGAATATTGTCGCATGCTCTTTTAACAACATTTCTGCCGCTATTGGGGAGGATTACCGCAAATTCGTCACCCCCGATCCGTGTCACTATGTCGCTTTCTCTAAAGCACTTTTTTATTATGCCGGCAACCGCGACAAGCAGTTCATCTCCAGCGTGATGTCCTAGAGTATCATTGACCAGTTTGAGGCCGTCCACGTCGCACATGATTATGCCGATCGGCAGGTGCCGCTCGTTTCCAAGACGGCTCATTTCTTCCTCAAAAAAAGCGCGGTTGTACAGACCGGTAAGTGAATCATGAAAGCTGAGATATTTCAACTGCTTCTCGATGCGTTTCCGCTCAGTAATGTCTAATAGTGAAACCACAAACTTACTTGTTCCCGGCAGCCGGGTAACGGTTATGATAACGTCTCTTGCATAACCTGTTTTATCAACTAACTGGGTTTCAAGGTTACGGGGGAGATCATTAAGGGAGAGTCTCCCTTTCGCTTCTTCTGAGAAATCCCTGAAGAATTCATCCCACCTTTTCCTGCCCTGTATTTCTTCCTTATTAAGCCCTGTGTATTGTTCAAATTCGGTATTTACAAGAGATATTGTTGTGTCTTCTTCTACAATGGCTATCGCTGTTCCGGTATTTTCAAAGATGGTCCGGTACTTGTTTTCCGATTCGCGAAGTGCTTCATCCGCAAGCTTTCGCTCATAAGCATTGCCGATAATATCCGAAGCGACGCGCAGCAGCGCAAGGTCGCCGTCACTCCAGGAGCCGGTACTGATAACGTTGTCGAAACCTATGAATCCGGATAATTTACCTCTGACATACAGGGGCAATGCCAGCAGCGATTTTATATCCTGTCTTTCCAACAGTTCTTTTTCAGCCTGAGCTTCGGCGGGTAATTTGGAAACGTCTGTTATATGTATAACCTCACCCTTATTTAACTTTTCCGTCCACCAGGGTAGTATTCTGTTCGGAATATTTTGCAGTATGTCTTTTTGCGGGAGTACTCCTTCGGCACACCACTCATGGGTGTTGCTCATTGTGGTTTCGTCCTGACTCGTGTAAAACAGGTAGGCGCGGCCGGCTCCGCTGATTGTCCCTATATCCGCGAGAGAATCGTTTATCGCTTCGTCGATGTTGGAAATACCTACAAAGCGGGAAGAAATACGTTTGACAGTATCCACAAATTGCAACCTGCGCCGGATAGCTTCTTCCGCTTTTTTATGGTGTGTAATGTCTATAGCGAATTCAAATCTCACATCACGCCCGTCCGGCCACTTGATTGCTTTGTCTTCTATCATATAGTTTCTTCCGTGTAACAGATTATAATGCTCCCATTTATATGGCTTGCCTTTGTTTTTTAATATTGTATCGTTTGTACAGAATTCGCAGGGTGATTCCAGACCTTGAAATTCTTTATAACAAATACCTCCGACAAGATCTTTTTGGTGCAGTTCCCTGAGAGTTTTATTGGCAAACAGTATTTCATATGTTACCGGGTCGGAAACGTATATAATTTCACTTATATTGTCGCAGATGGATAAGAGCTGCAACTTCTCAAATTCCAGCAACTCCTTAACTTGTTTATGTTGATGGCGTAGCTCCGTCAGTTCATTAATTAGTTGCTCTTTAGTCTTGTTTTTATCCATCATTAATTGTATCCTCCTAATTAAAGGATAGAAATAATTTAGACAAATATTAAAAACTTCCTTTATAAAATCTTAATTAATATTATATTTCGACAATTTATTTTATACTTTGATCTGGAATAATAGGTAGATTAATCCTTGTTTTATTCCGTAATGTTCAAAAATTGTTAACTATTTGTTAAATATTTGTTCATAAAGATCAGTTAAACTTTTATTAAATGGTTTGGATCAATATTCGGGGGAGTGATGCAAGATTTGTCGAATCCCGTTTTGAAACAATTTCATATGGTCCCAAATGTTTTTAAAAAGAAAAAAATGTTTTTCGGCTTGGCAGCGGTTGTGGTAGCAGCAGCGATAGTTGGATTTTATATTCTGGGGGGGACCAAAAAAGCGGCGGGCGGTTACATAACAGATACCGTTAAAAGAGGCACTGTCACCAATACCATCACAGCAACCGGCACGATAGAGCCGGTAAGCACTGTTTCCTTGAGCTTTAAAAACGCGGAAATAATAAAGAAGATATACGTTAAAGTGGGTGATCATGTAACTACCGGGCAACTTCTGGCCGAACAGGAAAGCGACAACTTGGAAGCGCAGGTGATCCAGAGCGCGGCAAGTTTAAAGGGGGCTGTCGCCAAACTTGAGCTCTTGAAAAACGGTGCGACGGAGGAAGATATTGCCCAGGCCGAGGCGAGCGTTACAATGGCTCAGGCGGCTTATGACCTGGCAAAATCGGATTTGGAGCGCTATCAGAAACTATTTCAGGAAGGAGCCATATCCCGGGTTGATTTGGATAATGCAAACAATAGCTACATTAACGCTGAGGCTAAGTTAAAGCAGGCCCAGGCATCGTTGAAGTCGCTCCGGGATGGCAACAGGCCGGAAGATATCGCGGCGGCGGCCGCACAGGTTGAAAGCAGCGACGCACAGCTCAAAATAGCGGAAAAAGACCTGGCGGGGGCAAAGATGGTCAGTCCTATGGATGGTATTATTAGCGAGGTAAACGGGGGAGAAGGCCAGCGGGCCACCGCCAACAATAATACTACCAGCAGCGGAAGCGGGTTCATTATTGTTATATCAGAAGCTTTACAGGTTAAAGCCCAGGTTAACGAGGCCGACATAGGCAGGTTGGAAGTCGGCCAAAAGGCGGAGTTCACGGTTAATTCCTTTCCGAATAAAACCTTTACCGGCAGAGTGAGCAGCATCTCCCCCAAGGCGGTTACGGTATCCAACGTGCAGCTATATGATATTGTTATCCAACTGGACGGAGACCAGCAGAATTTGAAGGCTGGAATGCCCGCTAATGTAAACATTATTGTTGATAGACACGAAAATACTCTCACTATACCTAAAGGCGCTGTTACCTACGCTGTCAGTTACCTGAATAAAACGGGGCAGAGTGGTACCCAGAGGACGGGGTCGTCCCAAAGCGGGGGTAATAGCGTCCGCCAGACCGGCTCGAGAACCGGCGGCACTAATACAGACTCCGGCAGCGCCGGCAGATCCGGGACTCCGGGATCGACAACAGAGAATGTTCAGGAACAGCAGGCCACGGTTCTCGTCCTGGATAAATCCGGCAACCCTGTACCGCAGCGGGTGGTATTGGGGCTGTCAGACCTGAGAAACTATGAAATTGTAAGGGGCCTTAATGAAGGGGAGACGGTGGTTGTGGGATCCCTTACCCAAAACACCGGTACCACCAGTGGCACTACCGGCAACCCGTTAACACCGGGGGGCGGGATACGTATTCGGTAGTAAAGGGTAGATATATATCCGGTTGCTCAGGTTGGAGTAGCGCTTGCCGTTAGGGCGATTTTAAGCCCTAATTCAAAGAACGAGTGAGCTTGAGGATAGGCGAGGGAACTGTTTGAGGCGCTTTTAGCCGAGTTTGACCGAGCCCGAAGGCGAACGAGTTCGGACATTTTTAAGGGGCGAATATGAGCCCGTTGGTAAGCGCTACTTCAACTCTACCTGAGTAAACTTTATAACCATTAAAAAAATTTGGGACGGTGGTGTGCTCTGTCCGGGAAAATAGCGATCGTACTGGAAAACATCAAAAAAGTATATAACATGGGGGAATCACAGCTTTTCGCCTTAAAGGGTATCAGTCTCACCATCCAGGAAGGTGAGATGGTTGCAATCATGGGTTCCTCCGGTTCGGGCAAAAGCACCTTGCTGAACATTTTGGGCTGTTTGGACAGGCCTACCGGGGGAACTTATTACCTTGACGGTGAGAGTGTTTCCCAGTTGGACAAAGATCAACTGGCTGTTATCCGCAACAAAAGGATTGGTTTCGTATTTCAGGGTTTCAACCTGCTGGGAAGAGTGTCCGTGCTGGCTAATGTTCAGCTCCCGCTGGTCTATGCCGGCGCGGGGAAAAAAGAGATGATGGACAGAGCGAAAGAGGCTTTGGACTGGGTCGGACTGTCAAAATATATACATCACTATCCAAGCCAGATGTCGGGCGGCCAGCAGCAAAGAGTCGCCATCGCCCGGGCACTGGTAAACAACCCTTCTTTAATCCTGGCGGACGAGCCCACAGGAGCGCTTGATTCAAAAACAAGCGTAGAGATTATTTCGGTGATTCAGAGGTTAAATATAGAGAAAAGCATTACCGTGGTGATAGTTACCCATGAAAAAGATATCTCCCTCTACTGCCGCCGTCTGGTCAATTTGAAGGACGGCCGTATTATAGGCGACGCGCCGGTATTGAACCATAGAGACGCTGCCGGAGATTTGGCGGCCTTCCCGGAGGAAAGCGAGATGGTGTGATTTGAACCTTACCAATAATTTTGAAGTGGCAATAAACGGAATAAGAGCAAACAAGTTGAGATCTTCCCTGACTATGCTCGGCATCATTATCGGCGTCGCCGCCGTCATAATTATGATCTCCGTCGGGCAGGGCGCCAGCAAAAAAATTTCCAGCCAGATTTCCAGTATGGGATCGAACCTGCTGATGGTTTTCCCCGGCGCCGGACAGGGTGCCGTACGGGGCGCCTCGGGGAGTGTGAACACCCTTACGCTGGAAGACGCTGAAGCCATAGCCGGGCTGAGCATGGTAACCCATGTGGCGCCGGAGTTGACTACTAACGGTACTCTGGGATACGCCAGCCAGACCTGGACCGCCCAGGTTAACGGCACTACTCCGGAAATGCAGTTAATCAAAGATTGGCCTACCGGTTCGGGGTCGTTTTTTACCGGTGATGATGTGAAAAACGCTACCATGGTGGCGGTTTTGGGCAAAACGGTGGCGGACAACCTTTTTCAACCCGGTGACGACCCGGTGGGCTCAATAATCAGGATAAATAAATTAGCCTTTACAGTCGTGGGTGTCCTCACGCCCAAAGGCGCCTCCATGGTCGGGCAGGATCAAGACAATATCGTATATGTACCGGTAACTACGGTTCAAAAGAGGATGATGGGTGTAAATTATGTCCGGCTGATCAACGTTCAGACTGAAACAGAGAATAGTATGGGTTTCGTCCAGAGCAACATAGAAAATCTGTTGAGGGAGAGGCATCGGTTGACCGGCACCAACTCCGACGACTTCAATGTGCGCAATCTAACATCCGTCCTTGAAGCCGCGGAAAGCACCACCGCTATTATGACGCTGTTTCTGGCCGGTGTGGCTGCCATATCCCTTCTGGTAGGCGGCATAGGGATCATGAATATTATGCTGGTTTCCGTCACGGAGAGAACAAGAGAGATCGGCCTGCGCATGGCGGTGGGGGCTACTGAGGGAGACATCCGTAACCAGTTTCTGGTGGAAGCCCTCGTGCTCTGTCTAACAGGCGGCGTCGTTGGAATCCTCATCGGAATCGCCGGCTCCAAGATAGTCTCAAAAGTTGCCGGATGGCCTACTTATGTTACAATATATTCTATTTTATTATCCGCAGGTTTTTCAGCGGCTATCGGAATTTTCTTCGGTTATTATCCTGCTAAAAAAGCGGCGGGATTAGACCCCATCGAAGCGCTCCGCTTTGAAAAATAAAATTCCGGGGCAGGTAAAATGTTTGACCATTTGGCCTGCCCCGGAATTATATTATCAGCGAACTGGTAATTAATATTGTTACCAATCCAATCTATTTCTGCCGGTCATCTCTCCACCTGTTACGTTTATGCCGGCCATTTCGTTTATACTGCCCGTTTCGCCTCTGCCGGCCATTCCACTTCTACCGCCCATATCGCCGCCCAATTGGGACTTGACTTGCTGGATATCTCTCGGGTCGGCTTGTTGCGCGGGTTGATAGAACCCCTTTTGTTCCGCCAGTTTAAAGAGATCATATTGGAATTTTTCATCGTGATTCCTCATATCCTGGATGGCTTGTCTTAATTGCTGGTTGGATGTCTGGGCGATGACATTGGCATAACCGGTCAAACTGCTGTTTACCATGGACAGCACATCGTTTACCATATCTTTTTCCCGCATGATTATTCCTCCTTTAGCTTAAGAATGTCATTAGCTTTTGCTTAGTGTTTCTGGCGTCCTGCGCGGACTTTTCAAACATTTGTTTAACCTGAGGATCACTGGCTTGCTGGGAATACGCCTGCAATTTTTGGAAAGCTGTTTCATGGGAGCTGATCAAGTGTCTTAGATTTTGAAGTTCTTGCTGATTTAATTGTGCCACGGATAATGCTCCTTTCATGGATTATTTTATAGCTTGTATTATTTTCTTCAGTTTGGTTTTTACTATTCGCGTAAAAAACGAAAACTGTTAATTTAGGTCTGACCCCCACAGAAGGCGGACGCCATGTAAAATAAAGGTCCGAAAAATATTGACAAGTCCAAAAAACATGGTACTATATGATCAAGCAATAATTGATGGGTCAATAGTTGAGCGAACAATTATATTGGTTTTGGGTGGTGGCTATTATTTTCGTAGATAAAGACACGCTTGGTTTTATACTTTGTCATGCGGATTTGAAAATGAAAAATAATCTTTTGAGAAAGATAAAGTCCTTTGATATCACCACTGAACAATGGATGATAATGAACCGGTTGTTTGAAGAGGGTGGAATTAGCCAAAAGGAGCTGTCGGAGAGAACTTTTAAAGACCAAGGAGCTTTAACCCGAACTTTAGACAGAATGGAAAAAAAAGGATTTATCAGGCGGCAAGTAAGTCCAAGTGACAGGAGATCATTTTTAATTTATTTAACTGAGGCGGGCCAAAACGTTAGGAACCAGATTGTACCTATTGCGATGGAAAGCATTGAAGAAGCGGTAAAAGGTTTTACTGAAGAAGAAGTTGAGACTCTAACAACCCTATTAAGAAGATTAACTTCTAACCTTGAGTGATAGAATTTTTTTTACAAAGAATGTTGACTAGTCAATAATAGCTTGGTCAAGTTAATATGTTATGAACCATATATACTCTTGATATACTCTTGGATTTCCAAGAGACTACCATGTTTATAGGAGGATATTATGACACCGACATACGGAAAGCCGTCCCAGCCCACCCTTACTCTCACTGTCAATGGTGAGACCCACACATTTATGCTGGGAGAGGGTTCCCACGAGGTTTCCCCCTCTCACACCCTGGCCCACACCCTTAGAGAGAGGTTAGGGCTCACAGGCACCAAAATCTCCTGTGATCACGGCGCCTGTGGATGCTGTACCGTGCTGATGGACGGAAAAGCGGTTCTCTCCTGCATGCTCTTGACCGTGGAGTGTGAGGGAAAGGTGATTACCACCATTGAAGGTTTGGGAGACTCCGTCACCGGCGCTTTAGATCCCCTCCAGCAGTCATTCATTGACCATACAGCCTTCCAGTGCGGCTTTTGCACCCCGGGGATCATTATGAGCGCCAAGGCACTCCTGAATGAGAACCCCTCCCCCACAAGAGACGAGGTAAAAGAAGCTCTTTCAGGGAACTACTGCCGGTGCAACAGCCATTACCATGTCCTGGACGCCGTGATGGCAGCAGCCCGGAAGGGGGGTAACCAGTGACAAAATACCGCTTCATTGGCAAATCCACCCCCCGCAAGGACGCCCTCGACATCGTAACGGGGAAGACGAAGTTCATAAATGACATTATCATCCCCAATATGCTCTACGGTAAGGTTCTCAGAAGTCCTCTGCCTCATGCCCTAATCAAGAGTATCGATACCGCAGAAGCCCTGCGCCTCCAAGGTGTGAAGGCCGTCCTCACCTATAAAGATGTACCCGACTGGTTGGGGGGATTACCCCTTCACGTCCGTATCCTCGACAGTAAAGTCCGTTATGTCGGTGACGCGGTTGCTCTTGTGGCGGCTGAGACGGAGGATATCGGAGAAGATGCCCTCCGTCTGATCAAGGTCGAGTATGAACCTCTCCCCGCGGTTTATAATTCGGAAGAGGCTCTACAACCTGATGCGCCTCAGTTGTATGACCAGTTCCCCGGTAACGTTTTGCCGCTGGGAATCCGTGCGTTCGGACCGCACTCCCTCCAGGAGATTGTCATCGGCGATGTGGAAAAGGGGTTCGAAGAGGCTGATTTTATCGTTGAGGGAACCTACGCCTATGAAAATATCCCCAATCCGCTGCCCCCGGAACCTCCTGGCGTAATCGCGGCATGGGAAGGGAAGGATACCCTGACCGTTTGGTCGGGATCGCAAGGTCCCCATATGATTAAAGTATCCCTCCAGAGGAGGATGGGATCGATCAGTCTGCATTCTCTTGGAAGTCCTGTTGGAGCGAGCTATGGAACAAAATATATGTCCTGGCAGTACGTTTTGCCTGCCGCCGCGCTCGCGAAGGCGACAGGCAGGCCGGTGAAGTTCTGTTATGGGAAAGCGGAACACTTCGCGGCCTTCACAGTACGGCTGGGATCCCGTATTCATGGCAAGGTAGGCATGAAGAAGGATGGCGCTGTAACGGCTCTGTCGGGCGATTGGTTTGTAAACACCGGCGCCTTTTCTGAAACAACTCAAGCTATGGTTGCTGTGGGTTGCGGTGAAGCGCAACTCATGCTCAGGTGTCCCAACTGGAATCTAAAACCCAAAGTGGTTTGCACAAACCGGACAGCTTCAGGGCAGGTGCGGGGTTTCGGCGGCCAGGAACTGAAATGCGCGTTGCTTCCCATCCTCACCCTGGGGATGGAGAAGGCCGGTATTGATCCGGTTGACTTTTTTAAAAAGAACTATGTCAAACCGGGGGATGGCTATTACTGGCGTGATGGAAACTGGTGGATCTGCAAAGGCGCCGATTATACCAGGGCAATCGAAAAGGGCGCGGAAACCTTCGGCTGGCAGGAGAAATGGAAGGGGTGGCTTAAGCCCACATCCGTCAAAGGCGCTAAGCGAAGAGGCGTCGGGGTCGGAGTGCACGGGAATGCCGATGTCGGTGAGGACGTATCCGAGGCATATGTTCGCCTTGATCCCAGCGGCACGGCCACAATCTACTCGGGCCTGGCTGAACACGGCACCGGTCAGCGAAGCAACATCTGCAAGATGGTCGCTGAAATACTGCAGCTTCCCCTTGAAAAGGTCTCCGTGACACCGAATGATTCACGGGTAAACCCTTTTGAGATGGGACCCGTCGGTTCAAGGGGGACTTATGCTATCGGGAGCGCGGTGATAGCCGCTGCCGAAGATGCGAAAAGACAGCTTTTTAAACTGATAGCCCCAAAGTTTAAAGTAAAACCGGAAGACCTGGAGACGGAAGACGGGATGGTCTTTGTAAAAGGGAAAACCGGGACTAGGCTCCCGTGGAGCAAAGCGATGGGCTATGATCGCACCTGCATGGGCCGTGGCCGTTTTGAGCCTGATTTCACTTTGCCAAACTTTATGATGATCTTCACTGAAGTGGAAGTTGATACCGAAACAGGCAAAGTGGACCTCATCCGGGTAGTAGGCGCTACCGATGTCGGACAGATAATCGATCCTCCCGGCATTACAAATCAGCTCAACGGATGCCTGGGTTCCGCCGGTATCGACAGTGCCCTCTTTGAAGAGACGGTAATCGACACACGGCTCGGACGCGTTATGAACCCCAACATGATCGATTACAAGTGGCGTACCTTTTCCGAACTCCCCGAGATGGAACATGTTATCCTCGAAACACCCTTTCCCAGCCATCGTTTTCACGCCATCGGCGTAGGTGAGATCGCCACTGCTCCCGGCCCCTCCGCTGTCCTCATGGCTGTATCCAATGCCATAGGGGTGCGGATAAATGAATACCCTCTCACACCCGATAAGGTTTTAAGGGCCTTGGGGAAACTAGCTAAAGCGGAGAGGAGAGGAAGATGATGAAAGCCTTCGCCCATGTTAATGCCCGCACGGTGGATGAAGCGACACAACTGCTCGCGAAATACGAAGGAAAGGCAAAACTCAACGCGGGGGGAACGGACCTTCTCGGTGTCTTAAAGGACCGTATCCTACCTGAATATCCTGAAGCGATCGTCAACATCAAAACGATTCCCGGCCTCAATACTATCGTAGAAGACAAAAAGGGGATAAGTATAGGCGCGTTAACCACCCTCGCGGATATAATTGCCTCTCCCCTCATCGAAAAAGCCTGTCCCCTTCTCAAAGAGGCTGCCAGAACCGTCGCCTCTCCCCAGATCCGGAACATGGCAACCATCGGCGGCAACCTCTGTCAGGATATCCGCTGCTGGTACTATCGCTATCCCGATAAGATCGGAGGTGCGATCAAGTGCTTCCGGAAAGGGGGGAAGTCATGCCCTGCCGTCCCCGGTGAAAATCAATACCATGCCGTCATAGGGGCAAAGAAGTGTTATGCGGTCTGTCCCTCAGATACGGCGATAGCCCTCACTGCCCTAGGCGCGACGCTTGCCATAGCAGGTGCGAAGGGTTCCCGCACCCTTACCATGGAGGAGTTCTATACCCCTTTGGGGCATGTACTTACCCCCGACGAGATGATCACGGCGATCCATATCCCGAAGCCTTCCCCTGCTGCCGTACAGAACTTCCTTAAGTTCACTCTGAGGAAGCCTATCGACTTCGCCATTGTCAGTGTCGCATCGATGATCACCCTTGAACAGGAGATCTGTACCGATGCCCGTATTGTCCTGGGAGCGGTTGCTCCCACCCCTGTCCGTGACCTTAAGGTAGAGGAGTTTCTAAAAGGGAAAAAATTGTCCGAAGAGACTGCGGCAGAAGCGGCAAAGCTCGCGCTGGCCGGGGCAAAGCCTCTTCCCAAGAACGCGTATAAACTGGAGATTGCGAAGACACTGGTCAAAAGGGTAGTAAAGGGTGGTCTTGGATAATGGGATGTCAGTTGTCTGGTGGTTCTAAACCATGATGCGAGATAGGAGGGATAGACATTGGAACCAAGAGAGTATACAAGAGAGTATATAAGAAGCCGTGTCATAGAGGCGTGTAAAATATTTGATTATGAGAAATATACAGTAGAACAGATGCGCCAGGAATTTACCGCGATGAATAAAAAGGTAAAACTTCCCCATGGTACTACCGTTGATAAAGTAGTGATAGCGGATTATTTGCCTGCGGAGTGGGTGAAGGCGGCGAATGTTCCCGAGGAGAAAGAGCAGGTGATTCTATATTTCCATGGGGGTGGATTTACTATTGGCTCCTGTGATACTCACCGCAATTTGGCAGCTCTAATTTCCGGGGCCGGTGGTGTTCGAGTTTTAGTTGTGGAGTACCGGCTTGCCCCGGAGCATAAATATCCCGCCGCTAATGAAGATTGTCTTGCAGCTTACCGGTGGCTTATTGAAAATGGTGTCTCTGCTAAGAATATTGTAATAGGTGGAGATTCCGCAGGCGGTACCCTCACACTTATGACCTTGCTTTCATTACGCGATGCAGGCGATCCACTGCCGGCAGCCGCGTTTATGTTATCTCCGGTGGGGGACTTAATAAATTTTGATGGCGAATCCTATACAAGCCGGGCGGAATTAGATCCGATGTGCAGTCTGAAAAGTAGTCAAATTATTGCAGATTATTTTATTGGTCCCTTGACTGTAAAACCGCCGATATTATCACCAATAAGACAAAACCTGGGCGGGTTACCCAGTCTGTTAATCCAAGTTGGTGATCATGAGGTATTGTTGAGTGATTCCACTCGATTGGCGGAACGCGCAAAAGAAGCCGGTGTTGATGTTACATTGGAAGTATGGGACAACATGTGGCATGGGTTTCAAGCCCTTGCGGCAATTTTGCCCGAGGCGGAACAGGCTATGAATAATATTGGTGAATTTATCAAAAAGCATTTAGGTTGATTTGGGTTCTGTAATAACTCAGGTATCTATGCAGAATGTTTTGTGTTGAAAATTATTAACGGGTCACCCGGATTGTAGCGAGAAATACCTCCCCCAAGTTGTCATTGCCTTCGGGGGAGGTGTTTTTTAAAAACAAACCTTACCGCCATATTATTGCGGCTTTTTTTCGCAACGGAATGCGATGATATTGGTACTGCGGGTAACCGACCATCATGGCTCCAAAGCACTGGTGGCCTTCCGGAAGTTGGAGGGCTTCCGTCATAGGAGGATATAAATTTGCCGCTCTATTGAAAAACCCTGCCCAGCATGCTCCCAAACCCTTGGAAAAAGCGGCCAGTTCCAAATAGGTTAAAGCAATGGTGCAGGACGATTGGGCATTGGCGATCACTTCCGGGGCGTGGGCGACGATAACATGCGGCGCTCCGCGGCAGATTCTGTCTTCACCGTTATCCCAGGCGGCCACAAACCGGTTCATATTCATGCTTTTTGCCATTTCCGGCTTTTCTTTGATTATATGACGCATCCAGTCGATTACCAGCCCGGCTAAACGGTTGACTTCGTTGGCGTCTTCAATGACTAACCATTTTACTGGTTGCATGTTCATCCCGGTCGGGGCATAACGGGCGGTATCAATTATGTCGGACAGAGTTGCCCTGTCTACAGGCTGCTTTTTGAAAGTGCGAATGGACCTCCGGGCGGTAAGGAAGTGCTTGGCTTGGTCCGCGGAGGGCAGGAGTTCCTTGTTAACTGGAGCGCATTCTTCCGGCGTCATTGTTTTAAGGGTAAATGCTCCATGAGGGCAGACCGTAACACAATGCCCGCAGTTGATACATTGTTTTTCGGCTCTGTCTACCGGGGTGGGGAGTTTATCTTTTTCGTTTAACGTGATTAGTTTCAACGGGCATTCTGCCGCGCAAATACCATCTTGTTTGCATTTATTTGGATCAATTTCAAATAGATTATTCAATAGTTTTGCCTCCTCTTAGTCCTTTTGTATACTAGTGTACACTAGGAATTTCGTCTTTGGGTCTACTCAATGCCCGCTAAGGCCGCTGAGGTCGAACCGGGGCACATATTCTTCCGTCGCCGCGGATAAATCTTGCATGTAACCGTTCCGTAGGCCGGCTTTATCGAAGTAGTCCAGTACGGCTTCATACTCTGCGGGGGTTAGACGGCGGTTGATTTCCGGATACCGGCGGGCCTGCCAGAGCGGCACGTACTGGCCCATGATGCTGACGTAGGTGCCGGCGGGCAAGTTGGAGCGCACCCACTGTAAAATCCGGCAGGCGGAGTCGTACTGGCCGGGCAGCACCAGGTGGCGGATCAGCAGGCCCCGCTGCGCCAGGCCGTCCCGGTCAAAAGTCAGTGTTCCCGCCTGGCGGTGCATTTCTAAAACAGCGGCCGCGGCTGCTTCAAAGTAGTTTTTTACCCCGCTGTAGCGGGAAGCTGCTTCCTCCGTGGCGTATTTCAGATCGGGCAGATAAATGTCCACCAGGCCTTCCAGCAGTCGCAGGGCTGCAACGTTCTCGTAAGCGTTGGTATTATAGACGACAGGGATTTTCAGGCCCCGGTTTTTCGCCTGGCGCAGGGCGTCGGCAATGACCGGTATGTAAGGGGTGGGGGAGACAAGGTTCAGGTTGTGCGCCCCGGCGGTTTGCCGCTGTAAGAATACTTCGGCCAGTTCGTCCACCGTCAGGTCTATCCCGGTTCCTTCCCAACTGATTTCGTGGTTTTGGCAGTACACACAGCGCAGGTTGCACCGCGAGAAGAACACTGTTCCTGAGCCGCGGCTGCCGCTGATGCACGGCTCTTCACCGTGGTGCAGCGAGGCCAGGGCGACTGTGGCGGCAGCCCCCGCGCCGCAAAAGCCGGTTTCGCCGCGCAGCCGGTCCGCCATGCACCGGCGCGGGCAGAGGCTGCACCGGCTTAATGCCGCTGTTGCCGGTTCGACCATCTTTTACAGTTCCCCTTTCAATTAATCCGGTAATCCGGTTCCATAACCTGCTCCTGAGCAATCAAGGAATCACGCCGTGGCGGCCTGGGGCCGAAAAACTGGTAGTAGTTGCACTGGATCCGTCCGTTATACAGTTTGCGCTTTTTATCGGCCCGCCTGCCGAATATTCTCTCAAAATCCTGGTGCGCGGTCAATATATAAAATGACCAGGTGTCCAGGGTCTTGAATACTTCTCCCATTTCCCGGTAGAGACGTTTGACGGCCGCCATGTCTTCCAGACGCTGCCCGTAGGGAGGGTTGCAGATGATGTACCCGTATTTCTGCCGCGCCCTTAACCCGGCAACCGGCGCCTGCTGCCAGTGGATCCGGTTCTCCACTCCAGCGAGGCGGGCGTGATAACGGGCCAGACTCAAGGCTTCTTTATCGATGTCTGTTCCCCGGATGATTAATTCCTGCCGGCGGAGGGCCGCGTCTTCCGCCTCCTGACGGGCTTCCCGCCATAGTCTGGCTGGTATGGCCGGCCATTTTTCGGCGTCAAATTCCCGCCTCAAGCCCGGCGCCAAATTCAGGCCGATTAACGCCGCCTCGATCGGAATCGTGCCCGAGCCGCACAGGGGATCAATCAGCGCGCGGTCGGGGCGCCAGCGGCTCAAACTGACCATGGCGGCGGCCAGGGTTTCCTTGAGCGGGGCGGCGCCCGCCAATTTACGGTAACCGCGCTTGTGCAGTCCTGCGCCGCTGGTGTCAATCGTCAGCGTCGCCACGTCTTTCAGAAGGGCCACCTCGATAGTATGGCGGGGGCCGGTTTCTTCAAACCACTGCCTGCGGTACCGCTGTTTCATTTTTTCAACCACCGCTTTTTTTACGATGGCCTGGCAGTCGGGAACGCTGAACAACTTTGAATTTATCGATTTGCCCTGCACGGGGAAGCCGGCGTCTTCGGGAATCCAGTCCGGCCAGGGCAAGGCCCTGGTTTTTTCAAATAGTTCATCAAAAGAATACGCCGTGAACTCACCCATTTTGACAAGCACCCGGTCCGCGCTGCGCAGCCACAGGTTTGACCGGCAGATGGCGCTTTCATCAGCCTTGAAGGTCACCTTGCCGTTTTCCACAGTGGTCTGCTCATAGCCCAGTTCACGGATTTCCCGCGCCACTACCGCTTCCAGACCAAAAGCGGCGGTAGCTATTAGTTCAACTTCAGCCATACTCTGTGCTCACCTGCTCGTCATCATTTATGTTTAGGCTTGACGTTATCATCGCTCACTCAGAGGAAGGGGGACACACCTTCCTTTGTTAAAATAAAAACGAAAGTGTTGTGGAAATCAGGGAAGGAATGTCCCCAATTAATTCCGCGCCGACAGTAAAACGGCTCGCTTCGGACCGGACTAGCGGCACTACAAAGGCGGCTTCGCCGCTGGTTTCGCGCCGCAGTCCGGTTAACCTCGCTTCGCCGACTGCTGTTACCGGCGCTCCGTAAGTCGTTCGCTATAGATAACGCCAAGCCTTCCTCAGCCGGGTTTACTTAAAGTTACCTCAGGAGTATGGTGTGCGCTTACCAACGGGCTCATATCCGTTTGTCATCGGAAAGCCTGCTTTTTCCGCCGCCGACAGTCCGGCTACCCAGCCGGTGGAAAAAGCGATTTGCATGTTGAACCCGCCGGTGTACGCGTCAACGTCGATCACTTCACCGGCGAAATACAGGCCGTCAACCAGGCGCGAAGCCATGGTGCGGGGGTCAAGATCACGAACGCTTACCCCGCCGGCGGTGATCATTGCTTCGGCAAGCGGCCGTGTTCCCGCTATCGTGAAAGGCATATTCTTAATCAACCGGGCAGTTTCACGCCAGGCTTTTTTACTTATCTCACCTGATTTTTGGTGTTCGCTCGTCTGAAGCGTTTTGGCGCATACGGCCGCCAGCCGGCCGGGAAGCAATTGTTTAATTATATTGATAAAGGCTTTCTGAGGTTCTCTCGCAGCCATGGAAAACAGCCTGGCGGCCAAATATTCCTCGCTTATATCCGGTAAAACGTCCAGCAGCAGGCGCGGGCCGCGGGTGGCGGCGGCGGTTTGTCCGGAAACCGCCCGGCTTAACTTGAGCGCGGCCGGTCCGGAAATGCCGAAGTGGGTGAAAATAACATCACCCCGCTCGGCGGCAATTATTTTCCCTTCAGCAGTAGTTAAGGTAAGCAGGGCATTCGTTATGGACAATCCTTGCAATTGCCTGCTTGTACGGCTATCATCAAAGCATAGAGGCACCAGGCCGGGATGTATTGGAGTGACCTGGTGGCCGGCCTGCCGCGCCAGCAAATAACCGTCTCCCGTCGAGCCGGTTTGAGGATAAGAAGCTCCGCCGGTTGCGATAACTACCGTTTTGCCGGGAAATTCGCGCTGTCCGGCAATTATTCCCTGACAACGGCGGTCTGCCAATAATAAGTCAGTAACCCTGACCAGATAAATTATCCGCACGCCGGAGGTTTTTAAATGTTTCTCCAGGGCTTCCACTACTTCGCCGGCTCGCTCGCGAACCGGAAAAACCCGCCCGCAATCTTCCTCTTTTGTATGTATTCCCAGGCTTTTAAAAAATTCTCTACAGTCCTTGCATGAAAAACGGGTTAAAGCGCTGAACAGGAAACTCCCGTTTCCCGGAACATTATTTATAAAATCATGCAGTGAAGCGGTATTGGTCAAATTACCCCTACCGCCGCCGGTGATACTCATTTTGCGGCCCAGACACTCGTTTTTTTCCAGTAAAGTGACTTTTGCCCCTGCGATTGAAGCAGCCGCTGCCGCAAACATGCCCGCCGGGCCGCCGCCGACAACCAGCACGTCCGCTGCCGCGCCCGGGCCGTTCTTTGGTTTGTTCATTTATTCAGCCTCTGTTTATCTTCGTGTAAAAAAGGTGCTTTCTTTAACGGGATTTTAATCTATTTGCCGGAGAAACACAAGTTGTTGACAGCCAGGCGTTACTCCCGTTCTTCTTAAGGGAACTTTATAATCCAATAATGTTACTATGCAGGTATACCTTAATAGTAATACAAATGTAACATAAATAAAGTAACATTAATAATGAAAAGGATATTATTTGAGTTGCGCCGAACTATACTATTGGGAAGTTGATCAAAAAACAAGGAAGGTGATAAGACAGATGCCTGAATGGTTTATTATTCTCGTCACAACCTCTGACGGCCAGCGCATCGCCATTTCCACGGAGCCGGACGGTCCGGTGCTGGCTACTGCCGACACGAAAGAGGAGGCGCTGGAACAAGCAAATAATTTATCCAACATTACTGGTGTAGCTTTATTTAACCGGGAAACCGACGACGTTTGACTTTCCAAGCTGAATATACCCGCGGTATAGTTTATTGTGCTGATTGAAAATGAAGTTTGCTCAAGCTGGAGTGGCGCTTGCCGTTAGGGTGATTTTAAGCCCTAATTCAAAGATCGAGTACGCCTGAGGATAGGCGAGGGAACTATTTGAGGCGCTATAGAGCCGAGTTTGACCGAGCCCGAAGGCGAACGAGTTCGGACATTTTTAGGGTGCGAATATGAGCCCGTTGGCCAGCGTCACTCCAATTCTACCTGAATAAACTCTATTAACCATACTGTACTATTGGAGAAGAGGGTGGGTATGTGAATATTTTGGTAACGGGTGGCGCCGGCTATATCGGCAGCCACACCGTCCGTGTACTTGCTAATAAAAAACACCGGGTGGTAGTGCTGGATAACCTCTCCAAAGGGCACCGGGCAGCCGTCAAGGACGTTGAATTTGTGCCGGGGGATACGGCAGACCGGCAGTTGTTGGAACGTCTTCTGACCGGGCACAATATTGAAGCGGTAATGCACTTTGCCGCCAGCAGTCTGGTGGGCGAGTCGGTCCGCCTGCCGTCTGACTACTACCGAAACAACGTGGTAAACGGGTTGTCGCTTCTGGATGCCGCTGTTGAGGCCGGAGTGCGTTATTTTGTGTTCTCCTCAACCGCGGCGGTGTATGGTGAGCCAACCGAAGTGCCTATCACGGAAGAACACCACGCCGTCCCTTTAAATCCTTACGGGGCGACCAAGCTGGCTCTGGAAGGGGCGATGCGCTGGTACGGGGAAGCATACGGCCTGCGCTACACTTCCCTGCGCTACTTTAACGCCGCCGGCGCTGACCCGGCCGGGGATATCGGGGAGGACCACGAACCAGAAACTCATCTGATTCCTCTGGTGTTGAAGGCGGCCCTCGGGTTAATCCCGCGACTGGAAGTCTTTGGAACCGATTATCCCACCCCTGACGGTACCTGTATCAGGGACTATATTCACGTCAACGACCTGGCTGAAGCCCATGTCTTGGCTCTGGAGGCAATGGCGGACGGGGCTTCTTCCAAAATATACAATCTGGGCAATGGCAACGGTTACTCTGTCCTGGAGGTGATCAGGACTGCTGAAGCGGTGGCGGGCAGGCCCGTCCCTGTGAAATACGCGGCGCGGCGGGCGGGTGACCCGGCGGTGCTGGTGGCGGGATCGGAAAAAATTAAAGCTGAGTTGGGGTGGCGTCCGCGTTTCCCCGGCCTGCGGGAAATTATCGAGACGGCCTGGCGCTGGCACAGTAATCACCCCGTAGGATATGAAAAATAAGATAATTGTAATTACTCAGGGGTCAGGAGTCAGAATGAGAGAACGGTTTATCGTATCGAATATTCTGAATTCTGACTTCTGAACTCTAAATACCTTGATAACACCTGTATATTAAAAGTTAAAAAATGGATAGAAAAGTAGCAACTGTGCTATAATGAGTATAAAGCTGTTAAAGGGGGTTAAGGGAGGCTATGATCAACCCGCAGATTTTTCGTCAATATGATGTCCGGGGAGTGGCCGGGCGTGATTTAACGGACGATACTGTTGAGTCGCTGGGGAGAGCCTTCGGCACATGTGTCAGGAGATCCGGCACGGACAAGGTTTTAGTGGGCAGGGACAACCGCCTCAGCTCTGAGCGGTTGCGTAACGCTTTTATCAGTGGCCTGCTCTTTACCGGTTGTGATGTTGTTGACATTGGCCTGGTAATTACACCGATGTTATATTACGCCAGGGTTCATTACGCAATTGACGGCGCGGCAATGATTACCGGGAGTCACAATCCGCCCGATGAAAACGGGTTCAAGCTTGCTCTCGGCAGTGGTACCATATATGGCGAGGAAATTCAAAAACTAAAAAGTCTAATTGAACAGAAGGACTTTATTTCAGGTTCGGGCAGTTTGGAGACGCGGGATGGGGTTCAGCCTTACCTGGCCATGCTGAAGGAAAAGATCCGTCTTGGGCCGCGCAAGCTTAAAGTAGCGGTGGATTGCGGCAACGGGACGGCTGCTTTGTTTGCCGAGCGGGTTTTACTTGATTGGGGCTGTGATGTGATCCCGTTGTATTGTTCATCCGACGGATCTTTCCCGAACCACCAGCCGGACCCTGTCAAGACGGTGAATTTGGCCGAGCTCAGGAAGACCGTGACGGAACAGGGCGCGGACCTGGGCATTGCTTACGACGGCGACGCGGACAGAATCGGAGTGGTGGACGAGTCCGGCGGGATTATCTGGGGAGACATGCTGATGTGCCTTTACTGGCGGGAAATCATGGCTGAACATCCCGGGGCGCAGGCGATTATAGAAGTAAAATGCTCCCAGGCTCTGGTGGACGAAGTTATCCGGCTGGGCGGAAAGCCTTTCTTTTATAAAACGGGGCACTCGCTGATTAAAGCGAAAATGAAGGAGGTCGGGTCTGTTTTTACGGGTGAGATGTCCGGGCATATGTTTTTCGCAGACGAGTATTACGGATACGACGACGCCTTTTATGCCGCCGGGCGCCTGTTGAGAATTTTGTCCCGTTCAAACGAACGTCTGTCACAAATGCTGGCGGATATACCGAAATATTATTCCACGGCTGAGACCAGGGTTCCCTGTCCTGATCAGGATAAATTTACGGTGGTGCAGGGGCTGGTGGAGCGGTTTAGAAGCGAATATGAGGTGATTGACGTTGACGGTGTACGGGTACTGTTCGGCGACGGGTGGGGTCTGGTGCGGGCATCCAATACCCAGCCGGTTTTAGTCGCCCGGTGTGAAGCAAAATCAAAGGAAGGCTTGCGGCGGATCTGTGAAGTTATGCAGGAAGCGCTGGAGAAATTCCCGCAGGTTGAGCGATTCGAGTGGGAGTACTAGATAGCCGCAAAAGACCTTGGCTTAAACGCACAAAACCGGGAAGTCCCGGTTTTTGCTATTATTATTCTTGTTAATCCTTGACAACGGCAAAATGAGAGATATACTTAAATTCATAAACCATTCAAAATATTAACTAGCATAATTAGAGGTGGATATGAATTCAGAAAAGTTAAACCTTTATTTGGAGCGCCTGGATGAAGTTTTTCAACACATGGCCCGGCGTTTGCATGCCGAACTGGCTCAAAGTATGGTTAGCGGCATAACGATGAGCCAGTTCGTTGTATTAAAAAAGCTCAATGAAAAGGGAAGGGTCACCGTATCTGAGGTTGCCGAGGAACTGAACGTTTCTTTGAGTGCCATAACCGCCCTGGCCGACCGGCTGTATAAAGCGGGCCTGGTAGAAAGGCGCCGCGATGAACAGGACCGGCGTCTGGTGTGGCTTGCGTTAACCGGAGAAGGGGAAAAGATTGTCTCGGCCTGCCGGAAGACCCGCTTGAAGGTGGTTGGAAAGTACTTTGAACAACTCCCCGAAGAAGATGTTGAACGGCTTATTCAAATATACGAAAAAATTTTAACTTTAATGAAAGCCGAAAGCCAATAGTCATCACAGGCATTAATATGTCTATATAAAGGGGCGCTGCGCCTGTTGCGGAGAATGGGCGTAAAAATACTGCGCGCCTTAATTTAGTTTACTGAATAGTTATTTATGGAGGGAGTATCCATATGGGGAAATGGCTGGTTTGGATTATCGCTGTTTGTGCAACGGCCGGCCTCCTGTTAACCGCGGGGTGTGGCGGGAAAGAAGCGACGGATAAGACTTCCGGCGGTACCGGCCCGGTGGCGGTTGAGACAGTAAAAGCTCAGATGGGTATCATCGGGAACGGTTACACGGTCAGCGGCAAAATAGAGGCGTTGGAATCAGCAGCCGTGGTTTCTAAGATGGCCGGCCGGGTCGCTTCGATCAATGCCGATGTCGGAAGCGTGGTAAGCGCCGGCGAAGTCTTGCTAACATTGGACGCTAAAGAGCTGGCTGCCGCGGTAAGCCAGGCCGAGGCGGCGGTCGCGCTGGCGGAATCCGCCAGGGTGCAGTCACAGGCTTCTCTGGCCCTGGCAAGGGCCGATTTTGAGGCGGCGCAGTCAAACTACGAGCGCGGTAAACTCCTTTTGGCGGAGGGGGCGATATCCCAGTCTGACTTTGATAATAAATTCGCCCTGGCTTTCAAGAGTTCCGAAGCGCGCTACCTGCTTGCCCAGGAGCAGGCGGGCGGCGGCGCCGACGCCCAGTATGCCCAGGCTCAGGCTGCCCTCCAGTTGGCCAGGGCCAACTACGCCAACAGCATCATTACCTCCCCGATTAGCGGGATAGTGACGGCAAAAAACATCAAACCGGGTGAAATGGCTTCGACAAGCAGTCCGGTACTCTCAATCGACAACTTGGATAAAGTGGTGGTACTGGCGAACGTGTCCGAAGCCCAGGTAAACCGGTTAAAAGAAGGGCAGGAGGTTGACGTAAAGGTCGGCGCGGTTTCCGCCGGGCTGTTCAAAGGCAAGATTACCAATATATCCTACGCCGCCAACCAGTTGTCCAAGTCTTACCCGATCAAAGTACAAATCGAAAACCCCGGACATTTGCTGAAACCTGGCATGTTTGCCGAAGTCAGGTTGCCCGGCGGCGGAGCGGAGGTTTTGACGGTGCCGGGAGCGGCTGTCTTTTTGAAAGAAGGGAAGCATTTCGTTTATGTGATTGAAAACGGCGTGGCGAAGAAAATTGAAGTAAGCACCGGCAATTCCGACGGGGAAAATATTGCGATCACTTCCGGTTTGAATGAGGGGGCGGAAGTGGTGGTATCAGGCGTGGAAGATTTGCAAGACGGAGTTAAGGTTGCTGTTAAGTCAACTAGCGGCTAATATCTACATCTATATTCAGTATTCAGAAGTCAGGAGTCAGAATATATTGAGACGGAAGCTGTTTTCTCATTCTGACTACTGACTACTGATTACTGACTGATTCCGTTTCAAGGGGAGATGAAGGTGAAAAAGAAGGGCTTGTTCATCGGCGTGCTGGCGGCGATGATCGTTACACTTGCAGGGGTTACCGGTTATTACTGGTACAAGAACACTTATTACGTGGAAACTGAAGACGCAAGCGTAACCGGAACGATAGTAAAAGTCAGCCCCCAGGTTACGGCAAGGCTGATTGAAATCAACGTTGACGAGGGCGTTACAGTGCAGGCCGGTGACATTATCGCCAGGCAGGACGATATCACCCTGCCGGCCGCCACCAGTGTGGATTTAACTGTAATCAAAGCGCCTGTGAAAGGGACTATATTAAAGAAGATCGGTAACGTCGGCGAGGTGGGGACACCTGGCCAGGCAGTGGTGATGATGGCAGACCTGAGTAACCTTTATATTACCGCGAACGTGGAAGAAACCGATATGCACAAAGTTAAACTGGGCCAGAAGGTGGACTTTACCATCGACAGTATTCCGGGAGTGAAATTCAACGGAGAGGTTTACTCGTTGGGAGAAGCGACTGTTTCAACTTTTTCCCTGTTGCCCGCCCAGAACACCGGGGGCAATTTTACTAAAGTGGTGCAAAGAATACCCGTGAAAATAAGCATCAAGAGCACCCAGGGCCAAAGGTTGCTGCCCGGTATGAACGCAGTGGTCAGGATTCACGTTAGATGAGGTGAGCGGCTTTGGAAAAAGACGTTCAGGCGCCGGTTCAGGTTCAGACTACGCCACCTTTGAGCGGGCCGCCGGGGGCAGGAGGGGCGGCGCCGGGGAAGATCCCTATGGCTGCCTTGTTTACCCTGGTCATCGGCAGTTTTATGGCCATCCTTGACGGCAGTATTGTTAATGTGGCCCTGCCAAAGATGATGGCCATTTTTGGAGTGACACCGGACGAAGTGCAATGGGTGATGACTGCCTACCTGCTCGCCTCGGGTGTTGTTGTGCCGGTAACCGGGTATCTGGGCGAACGTTTCGGGATGAAAAGCATGTACATATTTTCCCTGGTTTCATTTACAGCGGGATCACTTGTTTGCGGTTTGGCCTGGAGCAATAATTCTTTGGTTGTGGCCAGGGTGATCCAGGCTGTCGGCGGCGGTATGATTATGCCGGTGACTATGGCCATGATTTACCTGATCGTGCCCAGGGATAAAATAGGCATGGCCTTGGGTATCTGGGGAATTTCCGCCATGGCGGCCCCGTCCATCGGACCTACCCTCGGCGGCTACCTGGTCGACCACTTTAGCTGGCAGTGGATTTTTACAATAAATGTGCCGATTGGCTTGGGAGCCATCTTCCTGTCAATGGTTTTGTTACATGAAACACCCAGAAGGACGGACTTGAGACCTGATATTCCAGGTATTGTTTTAAGCGCGGCGGCTTGCTTCGCCTTGCTGCTGGCGCTTAGTAAGGGACAGGATAAAGGGTGGACATCACTTTATATAGTCAACTTGTTTATTTTTTCAGGTTTTGCTTTCGTTTTGTTTGTCATATGGGAACTGAACACATCGGAGCCTTTAATCGATATCAGACTTTTGAAAAATAAGACATTTACGATCAGCTTGATTTCTTTAAGTATTGTCACTGTAGGGATGTTCTCCGCAGTCTTCATGATCCCGCTTTTCGCCCAGAGTATTCAGGGGTATACCCCGATGCAGACCGGCCTGATGATGATGCCGATGGCTGTGGTCATGGGAGTGATGATGCCGATCAGCGGGAGGCTGTTCGATAAAATCGGCGCTTTGCCTTTGTGTCTGGTTGGCTTGACTATCGCCGCGGTCACAACTTATCATCTTCATACGATAACATATGATACCGGTTTCCGGCAGATGCAGTGGCTATTGGTGGAAAGGTCGGTGGGCCTAGGATTGTGCATGATGCCGTTGACAACGGCGGGTATGAATACTATTCCGCATTTCATGATCGCCAGGGCTTCAGCGCTCAGCAATCTGGTCAGACAGGTATCCGCTTCTTTTGGCATTGCTTTTTTAACTTATGTTATGCTCCAACGGCAGGATTGCCACGCGGCCTGGCTGGCTGATACGCTGAACTGGTATTCCCCGGCTGCCGTGGGGACGCTCCGGCAGATAAAGGACTTGTTGGCGCAAACCGGAGCCGGCGAAGCGGGCGCTCTTTATGTCTTGTCTTCCATGGTGCGCAGGGAGGCTTATATATCCGGGATAGCCGACGCTTTTATCGTCAGCGCTTTTATTATATGCCTGGGCATACCTCTGGTTTTTTTTCTCAGCAAAAAGCGTGTTGAAGCTGCCAGGTTGGCCGAATACAAGCGTTACGCTCACATGGCGCCGCAAGAGCCTCCGCCTTCCAGTACATAAATTACTCCCCTCCGGCTAAAAATAAGCGAAAAAAGCGGGAGGGTTTTTTATGTACCGGCACCTGTTACTCAGACTGTTCTCGTTCCTGCTCGCGGTTTTTATCCTGGCCGCGGGTTGTGCCAATCAGCCGGCGCCCAAGCCGGCGCCGCCGGCGGCACTGGGCGACGAGCCGACGATTTCTCTTTTTGACAACAAGACCGGCGAGCGAAAAAACATTAAGCTGGAAGAGTACGTCCAGGGAGTGGTGGCGGCGGAAATGGACACCAGGTGGCCGGTTAACGCCCTTGCCGCCCAGGCGATTCTGGCCCGCACTTTTACCATGGAAAACATTAAAGCGGGCCGCGTTAAACAGTTGCACGGCACGGACGTGTCCACCAGTGTGGAAGAATTTCAGGCTTATGACCCGTCCAAGATTAACGATAATGTCCGCAAGGCGGTAGAGAACACCCGGGGCGAGGTGGTGACTCACGGCGGCAACTTTGTCCATGCCTGGTTTTCGGCTTGCGACGGCGGTATTTCAGCAACTGCGGAAGAAGGACTGGCTTATACAAAAGAGCCCACTCCTTACGTGAAGGGGGGAGTTCAGGACGGGTGCCTGTCTATCACCGAGCCCAAGAACAAGGCCTGGGAAGCTAGAATCCCCATCAGCCAGGCCAGGGCGGCGGTGCGAAAGGTAACGGGAAAGGACCCCGGCCCAATTACTTCGGTTTCTATATTGCGAAAGGGGCCTTCCGGACGGGCGGAGCAGATTAAAATAGGAAGTGAAACCGTGGGCGGCCCCGCCCTGAGACTGGCCCTGGGCAGTGAAAAAGTACGGTCAATGTTGCTCTCGGACATCCGGGTGGAAGGCAGTGAGCTGGTTCTGGCGGGGAAGGGGTTCGGACACGGGGTCGGTATGTGTCAGTGGGGAGCCAGGCTGATGGCAGAGCAGGGTAAGTCTCCTGAAGAAATCGTCAAGTTTTATTTTAAAGACATCGACATTCAAAAACAGTGGAAATAGAAGAAGGCAGTAAGCCTTCTTTTTTTTGGCATAAATGACATGTCACAGCATATGATGAAGTACGGGCTGTCAGCCTGTATGCGGGAAACTTAAGCGAAAATGATGTCCTGTAAGCTGGATGATTGATGAAGGAGTGATGGATATGAGTGAACGGGCCGGTCACAGCGTGGCCGTTTATGAACGCAAGCAGTTGACTATGGAAGGCGTCCAGCGTGTTGACAGCTTCAACGAGTCAGAGATAACCCTGGAAACCAACATGGGCATGGTGATCTTAAAAGGTGACGGATTGCATATTACCCAACTCAATCTGGAAACCGGCTCCATCGAGGCGGAAGGTTTTTTTGCCTCTCTCCAATACGTGGAAAACAAGGGTAAGGGCAAGGGGAAAAAGTTGCTGGGCAGGATTTTGAAGTAGTGTGTCCACGCCTTGGCGCCAGTGAAGAAGATATTCATGTGGGGGAATAGAGCCTCTTAAGCCCGGTAAAGAAAGCGCCTGAGGCGCTTTTTCTTCATTGCTAGGGAAATTGTGCTTTTCGAGAATTGTGGATAAGTGACCTGTGGGCTTACGTTAGCGGCGAATTTGAACCCTAATTCAAAGAGCGAGTGAGCCCGAGGATAAGCGAGGGAACTGTTTGAGGCGCGAAGCGCCGAGTTTGACCGAGCTCCGAGGGCGAACGAGTTCGTACAATTTTAAGGGGTGAACATGAGCCGCGTTGTAAGCCCACAGGTCGCCGCAGACGAATTTGTTCTTGTTAGGGAAATTATGCTCCCGAGTAATTGGATAAGTGACGTAGGGCCGAACATGAGCCGCGTTGTATGCGCGAAAGTCCGTTAAAGGAGTGCTGTCATGGAACCGCTTCTCAATCAGGTTTGTACTTTTGCAACTACCTTGGTTATCGGGATGGTGGCCGGCTTCTGTTATGATTATTACCGGGTGGTCAGGGGAGTGTTCAAGCTGAAAAAAGTTGGTACCCACCTTGGAGATGCTATTTTCTGGCTGGCTACCACCGCTTTGGTATCTTTCCTGCTCCTTTTGGGAAATTGGGGAGTTGTTCGTTTATATGTTTTTATTGCTCTCGGCTTGGGCGCTTTAATTTATTTCCAGCTTTTCGGCGACATTGTACGGCGGTTGCTCAGGTTTAAATTTCACTTGTTTCATGAGTTATGGAAGTTGACAGTAAAAGTAACGCTGTTTTTGTGGCGAATTATTCTTTTCCCTGGTCGCCTGGTTATTCTCATTTTATCTTACCCGTTGAATTTTTTGCGGGGGCTTTTTGAAAAAGCCGTCAGCTGGTTTAAGAGGATATTCTACAACCTATTGGGAAAACGGGTGGAACAGGGAATTATCAAATTAAAGTCGAAATTGCCGTACCTGGTTTTTTTAAAAAGAAAGAAAAAATAATTAAGAAAAAAAGTTATTAATTATATCTAATATTCTGAAGCGGAATTCCACCCTGACATGATCATCAATGGATAGTGCCGTATCCGTATCACCGGTTTCGCTTGCCGCGGCGAGATTTTCCGGCAGTTGTTCTTCTGTTGAAGGGCTAATCGGCGCGGGCATGCCTGAGTCCACTGCAGTTACTCTTGGCATATCGACAAAGCAAAGGGGCGGAAAGAGAACGCACCACCAGTTTGTCCCGCTGCCTGAACCAATAATGACCTGTACGGATTCATAATTACCGGCCGGGAGCATAAAAGGGCCATAGTGTTTGGTCGGGAAATTAAAACTTCCTAACTTCACATCGACCGGATAGTCTTTACCTTCCGCCATGATCTCACGGGAAGCGATTTCTTTGATGATGCTGAGGTCGGCCCGGGCGATTTCCCTGGCCGTGTCAATATTCTGAGCGCCAAGGAAGTCCGGTGAAATTTGCCGGATTATTTCGTCGCGCACTTTTCTTTTTAGCGCCTGGTCAACAGCACAGTCACTGTTTGCCACAATATGCAGGCGGATTAAATGTTCAGGCGGATATATTGTTTCGGTTGTTTTATTATTCCAGTCGCAAGCGGACAATATTGCTGTAATCAATATAAGACATGCCGGTATGACTTTATACTTCCTGCTCAAAGAACTCTACTCCGTTTCATTAAAAATATTCTGAATTCTGACTCCTGACTCCTTTATATGACATATGATTGCCATTTTTTAGAGTTTTAGTCTTTTGTCATCTCCAGGTAACATCCTTGCCGTAAGTTAACAATATAATCATTAACTGAGAATTTTTTTCCGGGTGAGCAGGAGTATAATTATTTATGTAGAAAATATGTAATTACTTTGTACACATTATGTGGACAACTATGTGGAAAAAGTACCGGGGCTGGTTATTATGAAAATCGAAATCAGAGGAGTGGAGAAACTAAGCTTCCGGGAGCGGCAGGTTGTTACGCTAAAGGAGATGGGTTACTCCACCAACCGGATAGCCAAGCAACTGGGCTTAAGCGCCAGTACGGTCAATACCCTCTATAGTCGTGCCAGGACCAAGGGTTACGAGGTGGTAATTATTATTCCTGGTCATAATCTTGCTTTATTCGGAGTGGATGATGAAAACGAAGCTGAAGGGGAGAATAAGGCTTGAATCAATTAGCCAGAAAAGAACAAGAAATGTATGTTTCAGTTCCTGGAAAACAGGCGGGGCGTGCTAAAAAGCAGATAACCTTCAGTTTGTCCAGAAGCAAGCTCCCGACCCTGGTGGTGCTGCTGCTGTTAGGGTACTTGGCATTTTCCTTCAGCAGTCAGTTTAGCTCTCTTGCGGCTATGCAGAGGGAGGTTCGCAATATTGAGCAACAAGTGCAGGAGTTAAAACAAAAAAACGCAGCCCTCCATAATGAGCTGCAACAGGTTCAAAGCGATTCCTTCGTGGAAAAAACAGCCCGTGAGAAGCTCGGGCTGGTTAAACCCGGCGAAACCAGGGTGGTTCCGGTGCCTGAGGGCACCGAGCTTAAAAAGATTCAAACGCCTGTCAAGGACAACATTCCGGATCATTAGGCGGCAGCTATATTCGGGCATGTTTTGCTCATAGAAAAACACAGGTACTTCTTGACACTCTCTATTTCGTTCGCATATAATTACACTAGGTTTTTGGGCGATTGTTTTTGGGGATTTTAAGGAGGAATTTTGTTCGTTATGCCGATTGAGTTGGGGAGCGTCGTAGAGGGTGTTGTAACCGGAATAACCAATTTCGGCGCTTTCATTGAATTGCCCGGGGGAGAAACAGGACTGGTGCATATTTCGGAAATAGCCGAGGTTTACGTAAAGGATGTAAATGACTTTTTAAAAACAAGTGATAAGGTTACAGTAAAAGTAATATCAGTAGATGCAAAGGGTAAAGTGGGTCTTTCAATAAAACAAGCCAATCCGTCGGTAAACCGTGTACAAAAGAAGAAAACAAAGGCTTCTTTTGAAGATAAATTAGCTAAATTCCTTAAAGAAAGTGAAGAGCGCCAGCAGGTTCTGAAGCGGAGCAACGAATCCAAAAGAGGCGGGCGTGGTTCCTGCCGGAAAATGGATTAGAGGTTTTTAAAGGGATTAATGATAATAAAAGTTGCTGACATTAACTGCCGTAAAGCGGCTTTTTTTGTTGTTTGGAGATTATGCTTTTCGAAAAATGTGGATAAGTGACCTTTGGGCATACATAAGCGGCGATTTTGAGCCTTATTCAAAGAGCGAGTGCGTCCTCGGAATAGTGAGGGAACTGTTTGAGCAAGCGAAGCGAGCGAGTTTGACCGAGCCCGAGGACAAACGAGCTCACACGATTTTAAGGGCGAACATGAGCCGCGTTATATGCCCAAAGGTCTCCGAAGGGAGAATTCATTCTTTTTATATATTTGAAAGGGGACAGATACAGATGGTCCGGGTTGCGGCTATTGATATCGGCACTAACTCAACCAGGCTGCTTGTTGCCGACGTTTTGGGCGAAGATGTGCGCACAGTGGAGACAAAACTGATTTCAACCCGGCTGGGGGAGGGGATCGGTGGCGGGTTACTGTTGCCCGGCGCTGTGGAAAGAACGCTTGAGGCGATTGGCTGCTTTTATGATATGTCCTTAAGGTTGGGGGCTGAGCGTGTGGTTGCCGCCGCTACCAGCGCGGTCCGGGATGCCGCCAACAGGGCATCGTTTTTGGATTTGGTCAAAAAGAAGTTTGGTCTCGCGGTGTGGGTGCTTAGCGGGCTGGAAGAAGCTGCCTTAAGCTACCGGGGAGTGCTCTCCGGGCTGCCTGTCGAACCACAGTCGACTGTGGTGGTGGATGTGGGGGGCGGCAGCACCGAATTGATCTGGAACGAAAACGGAGAACCGGCCTGTATCAGTGTTAACGCCGGGGCGGTACGGATGGCCGGTCCTGGGTGGAGTGAGCCGGACATAGCGGATGTTCTTAAGCCGGCATTGGATATGCTTCGGGGATTTCCGGTCAGTTGCCTGGCCGGAGTCGGCGGAACCGTTACCACCCTGGCGGCTGTGGATCAGGGTTTGACTGTTTATAACCCGATGCTTGTACACGGGTATTGTTTAACTGCCGGGGCTGTTGAACGTATTTTCACAATGCTGAAATCTTTAGATATTGAGGAACGAAAACGCCTGCCCGGCCTTCAGCCAGAAAGGGCGGATATCATTATTGCCGGCGTTGCCATCGTCAAAGCGGTGCTGGACGGTATCGGCCTGGATCGTTTACTTGTCAGTGAGTGTGACATTCTTCACGGCTTGGTCTTGGAAAAGTCGAAATAAAGTATTTTGTTATCTGCTTTTAGTGACAAATAATTCCTGTCCCTTGTACTATAATAACTCTATTGGGGAAAAAAGTACAAGGGGTGGACCTGGTGTTTGAAAATATCAAGATCTATCCTTACCAAAGGACCGGAAAAGGCGAGCGTAAACGGCGCCCGGTGATCAGTTTGAAAGGTTCGGAAAGGCAGCATCTTTTTCCCCGGATTAAACTTGGGAAATTTGCGGTCGCCGGCGTGGTATTTTTCAGTTGCGCTGGTTTTTTCCTGGGACGGGCGGTTTTACTGACTGATCTCGTACCTTTCGGCATCGCCTTTGTAGCTGCCGCCGTCCAGGTTTTCGGGCGGTCCGGACTGATATCGGCGCCGGCTGTGATTGCCGGTTTGGCCACTATCAGCGAGGGCATGTCCCTGGCCGGTTCTATAATGGTTATTGCCTGCACTTTACTGCTGATGCGGGCGGTTTCTTTTGAACCGAAAAGGCAGTGGCTAATCCTGCCCGGGCTGGTCCTGGCTGTGACAATAATTATTAAAACCTCGCTGTTGATTTTGACCGACCCGTCAGCTGCTTCCTATAGTTACTTCTGTGTGTTGTTTGAAGCAGTATTCGCGGCGCTGCTCACACTGGCAACGCTGAACGGTCTCACCGCTTTGCGGAAAAAAGTCAGAAGCGGACAGTCTTTCGCCAATGAAGAGATATTCTGTATTATGATCGTATTTGGAGGGCTGATTGCCGGAACCGGTGACATCGGAATTGAAGTGGCCAGTGTGAAAGGTACGTTGAGCCGGCTCGCTATTTTATTAGCGTCCCTGGCGGGGGGCGCCGGGGCCGGCGCCGCTGCCGGCGCGGTGCTGGGAGTAATTCCTGGCCTTGCATATACTGTGGTACCGGCGCTCGCGCCCGCTTACTCCTTCGCCGGTTTTCTGGCCGGTCTTTGCAGGAGTTTCGGCAGACCTGGCGTCGTTACCGGGTTTCTTCTCGCCAATATCATCTTATCTGTTTACGTTACCGGTTATGGTGATTTAGTTTCAAACCTGATCGAGGCCGGCCTTTCCACGCTGTTTTTCTTGTTGATCCCGCCGTTTATTATTAAAAAGGCGATATTATCAATAGGGCTGGAGACCGGTGATAGTAAGGGACCCGTGAGAAAAGCGTTTTTAAAGGAAGCCTTTGAAGATAAGATAAAAAATTGGGCTCTGGTTTTTCAGGAATTGTCTCAGACTTTTGAACAATTATCTTCTACTACCGCGGGGCCGGGCGAAGAGCAAAGTATGCACAGGTTGATCAATCAGGTCGGGCAAAAAGTTTGTGGAGGCTGCGTTTTTTACCGTACTTGCTGGGAGAGGGAGTTTTATAAAACTTATCAATCTTTAATCGACCTTTTTGCTTTGGTGGAGGTATATGGCGTTATTACCAGGGAAAACCTCCCTGACGAGACCAAAAGGCGCTGTACAAGGACTAAGGAGCTTGCTGTCACAGTAAACTGCCTTTATGAAACTTATCAAATTAACCGGTACTGGTTTAGACGGCTGGTGGAAAGCAGGGAAGTAGTTTCGGAACAGTTGAGAGGAATTGGGGAAGTGATCGCGAGTCTGCCCGGCGAATTGGAATTCAATGTTGAAACAGGAGACTCGGGAATTACCCTGCGCAAAAAGTTGAAGGATGCCGGGGTCAAAATAGAGAGTTTATCAATCAGTCGCCAGGGGGAAGGGGAGATTGAGGTTTCGCTTACACATCACGCTTGTGGCGGCAGGATGCGGTGCAAAAAGGTTATTGCCCCGCTTTTGTCTTCAGTGCTGGAGCGTTCCTTTTCACCGGCGGCGGAAGGCTGTGCCGGTAAAGAGGGAGGTTCGGTTTGCCGTTTGAAGTTCTACACCGGCTTAAATTACCGCCTTGTGCTGGGCGCTTCCGGAATAGGCAAGGGTGGCAGTTTGGTTTCCGGTGACAGCCATGCCTTTTTTTACTTGAAGGGGGGGCGGTTTGGCCTGGCTCTGAGTGACGGCATGGGCGTTGGGCCCAGAGCGGCGTTGGAGAGCGGGACCACTATCTCACTCCTGCGGCGCCTGCTGGAATTGGGGTTTGGTCAGGAACTCGCGATCAAGACGGTTAACTCTATCCTGGTGCTGCGATCACCGGGAGAAAGCTTTGCCACAGTTGATCTTGCTGTGATCGACCTGTACAGTGGCCAGACCGATTTTATAAAAATCGGGGCTGTGCCCACGTATCTGCTGCGCGGCGGGCGGATAAGCCAAATAAGAGCCAGTTCCCTGCCGGTGGGGATTATCGAGGATTTTGAAGTAGTATCGCAGGCCAGGTTGTTGGAGCCGGGGGATATACTGGTAATGCTAACGGACGGTGTGCTTGAGGCTTGCAACGGCACGGACGGGCACGGGGAATGGATCATCAAAGTGCTGGAGGACGCGGCGGGCCTGCCGCCACAGGAGATGGCCGAGCTGCTGCTTAAACTGGCCCAAACGGGGTCGGGCGGTGTCGCCAGGATGCCGGACGATATGACTGTTGTGGTGGCAAGGTTGGAAAAGCAAAGAGAATAAGTCAACTAACCAGCCGGGCTATTTAACCCGGCTGATTAGTTCCGAGAGGGTAAGTACCCGGCCAGGGGAGGCATGGCATTGTCTATAGCGAACGACTAATTCGGAAAGGGGACACACCTTCCTTGTTTTATAAAAAAATGCAAGTTGCTTGCATGTCAGGGAAGGAATGTCCCCTTATTAAACGCCGGTAACAGCAGTCGGCGAAGCGAGGGTAACCGGACTTTAAGAATTGTGGATAAACGACCTGTGGGCTTATTAAGCGGCGATTTTAAGGCCTAATTCAAAGAGCGAGTGAGCCCTCGGAATAGTGAGGGAACTGTTCGAGCGAGCGAAGCGAGCGAGTTTGACCGAGCCCGAGGGCGAAAGAGCGGCTGAGGAAAGGGGACACACCTCCCTAACGGGCCTATATTTAGGTCGGAGGAATGTCCCCGATTATATGGGCCGAACATGAGCCGCGTTATAAGCCCACAGGCCGTCGAAGCCTCCTTTGCAGTGCCGCTGGTCCGGTCCGAAGCGAACCGTTCTGCTGTCGGTGCGGAATTAATTGGGGACATTCCTTCCCTGATTTCCAAAACAAATTTCGTTATTATTTTAACCAAGGAAGGTGTGTCCCCTTTCCTCTGAGTAAGCGAGGACAATGCTATGCCTATACCAATTTATGAGCCGCGTTATATGCCCAAAGGTCTTATCCATATTTGCAGGAAAAACCTTCATCATTGTTGAATATCAATGAACTGCTGCTTGAAGGATTTGGGTTGAGAGGTTGGATTCCGATGGAACTGCTCCGCGAGGTTCGGGCAAATATTCAGCGCTGCCGGATGGTGGCGCAAGGTGATAAAGTGGTGGTGGCGGTTTCCGGCGGCCCCGATTCAGTAGTTTTGTTGCATTTATTGTACTGTTTGATGGATGATCTCGGGATTTCCCTGCATGTGGCCCATCTTAATCACATGTTCCGCGGGGCTGAATCAGAGGCCGACGCTTTTTTTGTGGCCGGAATGGCCAGGCGTTACCAGCTGCCTGCGACAGTTGAAGCCTTTGATGTCCCGGCTTACCTGAATGAAAAGCGGCTTCCCGCCCAGGTGGCCGCGCGGGAAGTGCGCTACCGTTTTCTCGACGAGGTGGCCAAAAACACCGGGGCGAGTAAAATAGCGCTGGCCCATCAGGCCGACGACCAGGCCGAGACCATTTTAATTAATTTTCTGCGCGGCGCGGGTGCGGCAGGGCTAAAAGGAATCCTGCCGGTGCGGGATAATTATTTTATCCGGCCGCTGTTGACAGTGCGGCGAAATGAGATCGAGCGCTACTGTGATGAGATGCGCCTTCCCTTCCGCCGGGATTCCTCAAATTTGAAACCTGTATATTTGCGGAACAGGATCAGGATGGAACTATTGCCTTTGCTGGAAAATGAATATAACCCGGGCATAATCTCCGCCTTACTCAGACTCGGCGAGATTTGCCGGGAAGAGGACGCCTACCTGGAAGAGCAGGCGGTAAAAGCATACCGGTCCGCAGGGAAAAATGACGGCCACGGCATGATAAGCCTCTCGCTGGACCAATTAAAGGAAATGCCGAAGGCCGTCTTGCGCAGGGTGCTAAGGCTGGCCTGGCGGGACTTGACCGGTTCGGGACGGGATTTGTCTTTCGGGCATACAAAGGCCGCGCTGGATTTACTGGACAGTGAAATTACCGGCTCAAGCGCCGCTCTGCCTGCGGGAATCGTGGTAACCCGTTCCTACGCCACACTTGATTTGTCGGCGGAGCGAAAGAAGCCGTTACCCGGTTATTATATTTATCCGCTTAAAGTGCCGGGTTCAACTTACATTCCCGAGTTGGACCTTACTGTGCGCGCTACTGTGAAAACCGTCGAGGCCGCTCCGGAACCGCGCTCTTTGCCGGCGACTGAGGCAGTGCTGGATTTTAACAAACTGCCGCGGCAAATATTTGTGCGGCGGCGCGTAAAAGGGGATGTTTTTTGTCCCTACGGCCGGAAATCCACAGAAAAGTTAAAAGATTTTCTGATTAAACAAAAGGTTTCCCGTGCAGAAAGAGATTATTTACCCCTGGTTTGCACACCGGAAGAAATTATCTGGATAGGAGGTATACGTATAGGGGAAAAGTGGAAAATTGACAGTAGTACTACAAAAATACTTCACTTGGAACTAATTCGTGGTACACTTGGCTGTTAGGTAAAGAAAAACCAGTAACTACTCTGGAGTCAGAAGTCAGAATTCAGGAGTCAGAAGTCAGAATTCAGGAAGAGAGTGGGGTTATCGCCTCGAAATATTCTGAATTTTGACTCCTGAATTCTGAATACCTGAATAATAACAAATATCTTTAATATTTTGCGTATTATGGTATAATTATAATTATGGGTTTTTGTGCCCTGACTTTTAGAAGGGAGTGGCATGCTTGAACAAGGTTGTAAAAAACCTTAGCATATATTTGCTAATTGTACTCGTTATTATCGCCTTGATCAGATACACGACGCCAGACAAAAATGTTGCCATCTCAGTGAATTATAGCAAGTTTTATGAGGATTTAGTCAACGATCAGATTAAGACGGTTGTAATCCAGCCGGAGAATTCTACCAGTACAATTACCGGGGAGAAAAAAGACGGGACCAGATTTGAGACCAAAGGGGTCGTCGCGGATACTGCCCTGTACACGCTTTTAAAAGAAAAAAAGGTCGATTGGAGAAACGAACCCCCCGTTCAGCCCGGGTGGTGGACCGGCTTGCTTACAACTTTGCTGCCGATCCTATTGTTCGTGGCTTTGTTCTTCTTCCTGATGCAGCAGACTCAGGGCGGAGGCAACCGGGTAATGTCTTTCGGCAAGAGCCGCGCGAGGCTGCAGAGCGACGACAAGAAAAAAGTCACTTTCAATGATGTGGCCGGGGCGGATGAAGTAAAAGAAGAGCTGGAGGAGATTGTCGAGTTTTTAAAGAACCCGAGGAAATTTCAGGAACTCGGCGCCAAGATACCCAAAGGAGTGCTTCTTTTCGGACCGCCCGGTACCGGCAAGACCCTCCTGGCACGGGCTGTGGCCGGCGAGGCGGGGGTTCCCTTCTTCAGCATCAGCGGGTCGGATTTTGTGGAAATGTTTGTGGGAGTCGGCGCTTCACGGGTGCGGGATCTCTTTGAACAAGCAAAGAAAAACGCCCCATGTATCGTTTTTGTGGATGAAATTGACGCTGTCGGCCGGCAGCGGGGCGCGGGTCTCGGCGGCGGTCACGACGAGCGTGAGCAGACTCTGAACCAGCTTTTGGTTGAAATGGACGGTTTTTCACCTAATGAGGGTATCATTATTTTGGCGGCCACCAACCGGCCGGATATCCTTGACCCGGCGCTGTTAAGACCGGGGCGTTTCGACCGCCAGGTAGTGGTCGACGCGCCGGATGTTAACGGGCGTAAAGAAATTCTTAAAGTGCATGTTCGCGGCAAGCCTCTTGATACGGATGTTAATCTTGAAATTATTGCGCGCCGGACCCCGGGGTTCACCGGCGCCGACCTTGCGAACCTGACTAACGAGGCGGCGCTTTTAGCGGCGCGGCAAAACCGCAAAATCGTGACTATGGCTGATCTGGAGAATTCCATTGAGAGAGTGATTGCCGGTCCTGAAAAAAAATCCAAGGTGATCAGCGAAAAAGAAAAATGGCTGGTTTGCTACCACGAGGCCGGCCATGCCGTACTGGGCTACTTGCTGCCGAATACCGATCCCGTGCACAAGGTTTCAATTATACCCAGGGGGCGTGCCGGCGGCTACACTTTGCTCCTCCCCAAAGAGGACCGTTACTATGCCACCAAGTCCCAACTTATTGATCAGGTAACCATGCTCCTGGGCGGGCGTGTGGCCGAAGACGTTGTGCTCAAGGAAATCAGCACCGGAGCGCAAAACGACCTGGAACGCTCTACCGACATAGTAAGAAAAATGGTGATGGAATACGGGATGAGCGATCTGGGTCCGATGACCTTCGGGCGTAAGCAGGATACGCCGTTTCTTGGCCGGGACTTGTCCAGAGACCGTAATTACAGTGAAGAGGTGGCAAACGCCATTGATATCCAGGTAAGGGAAACAATCGACAGATCTTACAACAAAGCGAAGCAACTCCTGGAGGAACACCTGGAAACCCTGCACCTGGTGGCAAAAACGCTTTTTGAAAAAGAAACCGTTGAAGCCGACGAATTTGCGGAGTTGATGAAACAGGCCGGTGAGGCGGAGCGGCTGGACAGGGTTTAATTTAGGCGCGCCAACTGGTTGGGCTTTTTTTGAGCCTACAGGTCAATGAATGAAACGGGTGTAATATAACAGACTGAATAAAAATGGTAACTACTCAGGAGTTAGAATGAGAGAATGGTTTATCGTCTTGAAATATTCTGAATTCTGACTCCTGAATTCTGAATACATGAATGAATACGGAGGTAATTAAAATGCCAATGGAACGCACGTATCTTATGGTTAAGCCCGATGGTGTGCAGCGCAACCTGATTGGGGAAATCATCTCCAGGTTTGAGAAAAAGGGGTTTAAAATTATCGGCCTGAAAATGTTCAGGATTTCCCGCGAGTTGGCGGAAAAGCATTATGGAGAGCATGTCGGCAAACCCTTTTTTGAATCACTGGTGGACTATATTACTTCCGGACCGGTTGTAGCCATGGTAATTGAGGGAAAGGACGCGATCAGCGCCGCCAGGGAGATGATGGGAGCGACCAACCCCTTGAAAGCCGCGCCGGGCACTATCAGAAACAGCTTCGGGATTGATATCGGGAGGAATGTAATCCACGGGTCAGACTCGCCGGTAAGCGCCGCCAGGGAGATCGGCCTGTTCTTCAAAGAAGAGGAATTAGTCGCATACGACCGGGATGTTGACCGGTGGATCTATGAATAATTAACATAGTATAAAGAGGAATATATTTTATGCCTTATGACGCAACAAGGATGGCTGACTGGCAAATTGCTGAAGAAGCGGAAAAATTCATGCTTTCACCTGATCAGTGGCGGGACAGGCTGTGTTTGGAAAAAGATGAAGTCATACCTTATGGAAAAGTATGCAAGCTTGATTTCCTGAAGATTATCAACCGTCTAAAAAACAGGCGGGACGGCAAGTATATCGAGGTTACCGCTATCACGCCCACTCCGCTGGGCGAAGGAAAGACGACTACTACCGTAGGTTTGCTGGAAGGGTTGGGCAAAAGGCACAAGAATGTGGGCGGCTGTGTCCGGCAACCATCGGGCGGGCCCACCATGAATATCAAAGGTACGGCCGCCGGTGGCGGTAATGCCCTGCTGATTCCCATGACAGAATTTTCCATGGGGCTTACCGGTGATATTAACGACCTCATGAATGCTCATAATCTTGCTATGGTAGCCCTGAACGCCCGGATGCAGCATGAGGCGAACTACGACGACGCCGAGCTGGCAAGGCGGAACTTGAGGCGTCTGGACATTGATCCTAAACGGGTGGAAATGGGCTGGGTCATTGATTTTTGCGCTCAGGGCCTGCGCAAGATCGTTATGGGTATCGGCGGCAAGATGGACGGCTTCTTGATGTCGTCCAAATTCAGCATCGCGGGCAGTTCCGAAATCATGGCTATTCTCGCGATTGTCCGGGATTTGAAGGATTTAAGGGAAAGACTGGGAAGAATCATTGTCGCTTACGATAAGAAGGGTAACCCGGTAACCACTTCCGACCTGGAAGTTGCCGGCGCCATGTGCGCCTGGATGATTAACACTATTAATCCAACCCTGATGTCTACGGTAGAGCACCAGCCATGTATGGTGCACGCCGGTCCTTTCGCCAATATCGCGGTGGGACAGTCGTCCATAATTGCCGACCGCATCGGTTTGAAGATGTTCGATTATCATGTAACCGAGAGCGGTTTTGGGGCTGATATCGGTTTCGAGAAATTCTGGAATGTGAAATGCAGGTTGAGCGGGCTTATCCCCAATGTATCTGTTGTTACGGCTACCATCAGGGCGCTGAAGATGCATGGCGGCGGGCCCAGAGTTGTACCGGGCCAGCCCTTGGCTGAGGAATACCGGAAAGAAAATCTGAAACTCCTGGAAAAAGGTATTCCTAATTTGCTGCATCACATAGCTACGGTAAAGAAGGCGGGAGTCAAGCCGGTAGTCTGTATCAATGCCTTCGACACGGATACGAAAGAAGAGATAGCCATGGTGCGCCGGTATGCTGAACAGGCCGGCGCACGTTGCGCGCTTTCCAGACAATGGCTTGAAGGTGGGGAAGGCGCGCTTGAGCTGGCTGACGCGGTTATCGACGCCTGCAATGAAAAAGTTGACTTTAAATTTCTTTATCCGCTGGAAATGCCGTTGCGGCAGAGAGTCGAGGTAATCGCCAGAGAGGTATATGGAGCTGATGGCGTTGCCTGGGGAGCGGAGGCTGAAGCCAAAGCCAAAATGATGGAAGCCGATCCTGATATGAGGGATTATATGACCATGATGGTAAAAACACATCTGAGTTTGACTCATGATCCGGAACTAAAGGGGGTACCGAGGGGTTGGTTTCTGCCGGTTCACGATATTTTAGTTTTTGCCGGGGCCAGATTTCTGTGTCCCGTTACCGGTTCAATCAGCCTGATGCCCGGTACAGGTTCTAATCCGGCGTTCAGGAGAATTGACGTGGATGTAAATACCGGGAAGGTGACAGGCCTTTTTTAGTTCATGTGATAATAATATGCGAGAACGACAGGTACCGGCGAATACTGGCGGGAGGCATGTGAAATGTATAAAAAGATCCTGGTACCTTTTGATAATTCAAAACAGGCGTTTTCAGCTGCGCAGCATGCTGTTAAACTGGCTATGGTGTCCAAGGCGACTGTCACAATCTTGCATGTGGTTCAGGATATTGCGAATTATCCTGAAGAAAAAAATAAAGTGCGCATCTGCTTCGATCGCGAAACAATTCTAAACGAGATTAAAATTAAGGCACAGGCCAGGCTTGAGCAGTTGAAAGAAAGCCTCAACCACAATGATGTGAAGATAGACACTGCCGTGGTGTTTGGCAACCCGTCCCGGGAGATTTTAAAAAAGGCAAAAATTGAAGGTTACGACGTAATTATCATGGGTAGCAGGGGCTTGGGGAAAATACCCGGTCTTCTGATGGGTAGTGTCAGCAACAAAGTATGTTCCGGCGCTACTTGTCCTGTTATTGTTATACATGTCACGCCGGCTTAAGGCTAAATTCAAAATTCTTTCCACTAGTTGTTCGTTTTTTTCAACTGCCGTATCTATAGTTGCAACGATAGGGGTGGCGGATTGGCGATCAGGGTATACGGTATTGAGGTGAATAACAAGAAGCAAGCGTTGCGAATCCTGGAATCAGTCGGCGCAGATCAAGCCGGCTGCAGGTGGATGGCGCCCAAGATGGTGCACCGGCTGGTGATGCTGGAAGGGGTGCGGCCGGAGCAGGCCAATATCATCAAACAGGAAATGCTCGGCAAAGGCGGGGAAGCCGCTGTCGCCAGAGGTGTTATTGACTGCTCGGTGAGTGAAACCAAAGTGCTCCTGATGGGTACCCTGAAACAATATGATGCTTTTTTGGCCAAACTTCAACAGCAGCCTTTCGGCCTGGCTGACCTGGCCGGCCGGATCCGGGAGGTTCTAACCGGCCAGGAGGGGATGCCTCCCGGCGACTTGGACTGCCGCGGCATGACCGTCCGTATTGGCGAAAGAACGTTGATAATGGGAATTTTGAACGTCACGCCGGATTCTTTTTCAGACGGGGGGAGCTATCTAGACAGCGGTTTGGCTGTAGCCAGGGCAAAACAAATGGTGGCTGACGGGGCCGATATTATTGACCTGGGCGGCGAGTCAACCCGGCCGGGGTACACACCGGTTGAGCCGGAGGAAGAACTGGCGCGGGTGATACCGGTACTAGAGAAATTGGTTGAAGAACTGCCGGTTCCCATTTCAATTGACACTTCCAAGGCTGTCGTAGCACGGCGAGCCTTAGAAACAGGCGCTCATGTGCTTAACGACCAGCGGGCCCTGCGCGCCGATCCGGCCATGGCCGGGCTGGCTGCGGAATACGGTGTGCCGGTGGTGCTTATGCACAATCAGGAGGGAACCGGATACAACGATTTGACCGGCGATATGATTGCGTATTTTCAAGAGAGCGTAAATATTGCCCTGGAAGCTGGTGTTGACAGGAAAAAAATAATTATCGATCCGGGCATCGGGTTTGGTAAGACGGCTGAACAAAATCTGGAAGTACTGCGGCGGCTGAGGGAACTGCGTTGTCTTGGGTTTCCGGTAATGATCGGCACTTCCCGGAAGTCTACCATCGGTAAAGTGCTCGGCCTGCCCGTGGATCAGCGGGTGGAGGGCACTGCGGCGACAGTGGCGGTGGGCATCGTTAACGGCGCGGATATTGTCCGTGTGCACGACGTGAAGGAAATGGCGCGGGTGGCCAGGATGACGGATGCTATTGTGCGGGAGCGGGGAGCGTTTACAGATGGATAAAATCATTATGGAAGGAATGGAATTTTACGGTTACCACGGGTTATTGCCGCAAGAACAGACTCTGGGACAGCGGTTTATTGTCGATGTGGAGCTTTTTTTAGACCTGCGGCAGGCAGGTTGTACCGACGGGCCGGACCACACGGTAGATTATGCCCGTGTTTTTGAACTGGTCGGGACGATCGTGGGAGGCCGTTCCCGCAAGTTGATTGAATCGGTGGCGGAAAGCATCGCGTCAGGAATACTTGAACATTTTCCGGTAGAAGAAGTGTTGGTCCGGGTGAAAAAACCTCAGGCGCCCCTACCCTACAAATTTACCTGGATGGCAGTGGAGATCAGGCGAAAAAATGAGTAATCCCGCGCTTGTTGTTGCCTATGTGGGTTTGGGGAGCAATATGGGGAATAAAACAGCGAACATACGTAGAGCTTTAGCTTTATTGGACGCCGCGCCCGGGGTGCGGGTGGTCCGGGTAGCGCCTTGTTACCGCACGGCTCCCGTTGGTTATACCAGGCAGGACTGGTTTGTAAATACCGTTGCGGAAATAGAGACAGAGTTGCCGCCGCTGGAACTGCTCAAGCTATTGCTTGCCTTGGAAGACAGACTCGGGCGGGTGCGCGGCACGCGTTGGGGCCCGCGTACTATAGATCTTGATCTGCTTGTTTATGGCAGGGAGGAAATTGATACGCCGGAGTTAGTGATTCCTCACCCGCGCATGCACGAGCGCGCCTTTGTGATGGTGCCCCTGGCCGACCTGGCGCCGGAAATGGAAATACCGGGACGGGGAAAGACGGCAGAATTGGCTCTGTCACTAGCGAAGGTACAGTTAATTAATGCAATGGAATATAATGTATAAAGATTCTTAAATTGCAAAATATTTTGTTAAAAACCAATTGCCTGTTTGTTAGAGCTGTGTTAAAATGGTAGCGGACAAGGGTGGTATCCATTTTAGAGCCATACCTGGTGTATTTAATTTATTAAGGACAATTTATGTTTAAATACTTGTTTATATGTGACAACTTATCGCTTGGAGCCGGATGGACCGAGACGGGAGGTTGAGTATTACAGAGTCTTTCGGGGTCCCCGGAAGGCTTTTATTATTTTCAAGAATTGTGGATAAGTGGCCTGTTTAAGGGGTGAGCATGAGCCGTGTTATAAGCCCACAGGTCGCCAAAGGGGATGATACGCTTCAATAAACCATCGATTGCAGTGGTAGGGGCGGGTAAAGTCGGGTCTGCGCTGGCGCTGCTTTTGAGCCGGCGGGGTTTTCCGGTAACAGGAGTAGCTGATGCGAACCTCCCGGCGGCCGTACACCTGGCGGGAAAATTAGGGGTGCCCGCCACCGGCAGGCCGGAGGAAATTACCAGCGGGGCCGGCATAGTTTTTATCACGACACCAGATCGCTTAATCGCCCGGGTTGCCGGTGAGATCAGCGAAAGAGGCGGGTTTAAGGCAGGTCAGGTAGTGTTCCATACCAGCGGGGCTCATCCCGCTGAAGAAGTGGGGGTAGCCCGTCATTCGGGAGCGCTGGCCGCATCGTTGCACCCTCTCCAGTCTTTCGCCGATGTTGAAATGGCAATAAAAAACCTGGAAGGCTCATATTTTGCGCTGGAAGGCGACGCGGGCGCGCTGCCGTTGGCTGAACAAATAGTTGGGGAACTTGGGGGCAGGAGTTTTATCATAGCTGCCCGGGACAAGCCGTTGTATCACGCCGCGGCGTGTATTGCGTCCAACTACCTTGTTTCTTTGATGCACCTGGCCACCGGATTATACAGCCGTTTCGGG
>Ga0067045_1028008_pt1 | contig 46532 bp, 44 predicted proteins | sample TerdegcTABiofilm_FD_59184 | JGI IMG/M metagenome (GOLD analysis project Ga0067045, IMG submission 59184) | Combined Assembly of (Gp0054472, Gp0054536) Wastewater bioreactor microbial communities from Singapore -Terephthalate degrading...
CGATACCCGCCACGGCCATGGCACCGGCTGCTGTTATGCCAGCGCCATCGCCGCCGTGGTGGCGCTGGATTATCCGGTGGAGGACGCCATCACCCTGGCGCGTGCCTATCTGCAGCAAGGGCTGGCAGGGGCGCAGGGGGTGGGGGCAGGCCCCGGCCCCATAGCCCATCTCGGCTGGCCGGTTGATCTCGCTCACTTCCCCCGGGCAGTGCTGGCGGGATCAAGCCTGGACCGCCGCTTCGGTCTCTATCCCGTCTGCGCGGCCCGCCTGCCCCAGGGGCCCTTTGCCCCGACCGAGCACCGCCTCGGCCTCTATCCCGTGGTGGATTCGGTGCAGTGGCTGGAGCGTCTGCTGGAAGCCGGGGTCAAGACCCTGCAGCTGCGCATCAAGAACCTGCCCGCCGCTCAGGTGGTACCGGCAATTACCGAGGCGGTGGCCCTGGGTCGCCGCTTCGGGGCGCGGCTCTTTATCAACGACCATTGGCAGCAGGCCATAGCGGCCGGTGCCTATGGGGTGCATCTGGGGCAGGAGGATATGGGATCAGCCGATCTCGCCGCCATTCAGGCCGCCGGCCTGCGCCTCGGTCTCTCCACCCACGGCTACTTCGAGCTGATGCGGGCCCGGGAGCTGGCGCCTTCCTATATAGCCCTGGGTCATATCTTCCCCACCAACACCAAGCAGATGCCGTCCCGCCCCCAGGGGCTGGTGCGGCTGCACCACTACCGCGCCCTGATGCAGGACTGGCCCACTGTCGCCATCGGCGGCATAGGCGAGGATCGTGTGGCTGCGGTGAAGGAGAGCGGGGTAGGCAGTATCGCCCTGGTCTCCGCCATCACAGGAAGTGACGACTGGCAGGGGGCCACGGCCCGATTGCTGACGGCAGTGGGGGCCGGGGATCCGGCGCGCTCCGCCATAGCGGTGCAGGAGGTGGCACATGTGCTCTGACGAGGTGTCTCTTCGTGACGAAGAGTATCTGAGATACGGCAGGCAACTGATGCTGGCCGAGATAGGGGAGGAGGGGCAGGCGCGGCTGAAAGCCAAGTCGGTGCTGATCGTCGGTCTCGGCGGCCTCGGCTCGCCGCTCGCCCTCTATCTCGCCGGGGCCGGGGTCGGGACCCTGTGGCTCGCCGACGGCGACGTGGTGGATTCCAGCAACCTGCCGCGCCAGATCCTGTTCGACGGGGAGGGGCTGCGCCGCTCCAAGGCTGAACTGGCCCGGGAGCGGTTGGCGGCTCACAACCCCCACGTCGAGCTGATCGCCATCAACCAGCGTCTCGACGCCCATAGCCTGCCAGCCTTCGTGGCCGAGGTGGACCTGGTGATCGACTGCTGCGACAACCTGGCCAGCCGCCATGCCATCAACGCCGCCTGCGTAGGGCAGGGCAAGCCCTGGATCTCCGCCGCCGCCGTCGGCTGGCAGGGTCAGCTGATGGTGCGAAGCGCCCCTGAGCACCCCTGCTACGCCTGCCTCTACACGGCGGATACCGAGATCAAGGAGAGCTGCCAGAGCAGCGGCGTCACCGGCCCCCTGGTGGGAGTGATGGGGTCCCTGCAGGCGCTGGAGGCGCTCAAACTGCTGCTCGGGCGCCCCAGCCCGGTGGCGGGCACATTGCGCCGCTTCGATGCCCTGGCCCACGAGTGGCAGACGCTGCGCCTGCCTGCCGACCCCGACTGCCCGGTGTGTGGCAGCCATAAGGATGACCAATGAATATTCGATTGAACGATATCGAACTGACGCTGCCCACCGGCCAGCGTCTGACCGAGCTGCTGGCGGCGCAGGAGATTGCCCCCCAGGGGGTGGCGGTGGCCCTCAACGGCGCCGTGCTGCCCCGCAGCCGCTGGCCAGAGACCCGCCTCAATGACGGGGACGAGATCCACCTTTTCACTGCCATCGCCGGAGGCTGAGATGCTGACCATTGCCAACCACACCTTCTCATCGCGCCTCTTCACCGGCACCGGCAAGTTTGCCCACCCCGAGCTGATGGCCGCCGCCATAGCGGCGAGCGGCTCCCAACTGGTGACTATGGCCATCAAGCGCCTCGAGCCCGGCAAGCGCCACGACGACATCCTGAGCCCCTTGCTGGCCCTCGGGGTCAAGCTGCTGCCCAACACCTCCGGTGCCAAGACAGCCGCCGAAGCTGTGTTTGCCGCCCACCTGGCCCGGGAGGCGCTGGGGACGAGCTGGCTCAAGCTCGAGATCCACCCCGATCCCAAGTACCTGCTTCCGGATCCTATAGAGACACTCAAGGCCGCCGAACAGCTGGTGAAAGAGGGCTTCGTGGTGCTGCCTTACTGCGGGGCCGATCCCGTGCTCTGCAAGCGGCTCGAAGAGGTGGGCTGCGCCGCCGTCATGCCGCTGGGCGCCCCCATCGGCTCCAATCAGGGGCTGGTGACCCGGGAATTCCTCTCCATCATCGTCGAGCAGGCCAGGGTGCCCGTGGTGGTAGATGCGGGGATCGGTGCGCCGAGCCACGCGGCAGCGGCCTTCGAACTGGGTGCCGACGCCGTGCTGGTGAACACGGCCATTGCCGTGAGCGGGGATCCGGTCGCCATGGGCCGCGCCTTCGCGCTCGCCTGCGAGGCCGGTCGCAGCGCCTATGAGGCGGGCCTCGGGGCGCGCGGCAGCCAGGCCCAGGCTTCCAGCCCCCTGACCGATTTTCTGGAGGCGTTATGAGCCAGGGTTTAGAGGTGATAGATGCTGCAGCTATGGGTTCTGTACCACAAACTCAGCCAAGTGTTTGCCCCCCTCTCCCTTTGGGAGAGGGGCTGGGGGTGAGGGAGTCGGGGGGGAGGGCGCAGGAAGCAGAACCCTCCTTTATCGACCGCTGGCGCGAGCTGGAGTGGGACGACGTGGGCATGAGTATCCGCGCCAAGACGGCTCGGGATGTGGAGCGGGCGATGAACAGTCCACGCCGCACCCTGCAGGACTTTATGGCGCTTATCTCCCCGGCCGCCGAGCCCTTCCTGCCCCAGATGGCCCAGCTGGCGGAGCGCCTCACCCGCCAGCGTTTCGGCAATACGGTCGGCTTTTACGTGCCCCTCTATCTGTCGAACCTGTGCGCCAACGATTGCAGCTATTGCGGCTTCTCCATGAGCAACCGCTTGAAGCGCAAGACCCTGAATAGCGAGGAAATCGAGCGCGAGTGCCTGGCCCTCAAGGCGCGCGGCTTCGACAGCGTGCTGCTGGTGACCGGCGAGCACGAGACCAAGGTGGGCATGGACTACTTTCGTGAGCAACTGCCGCGGATCCGCCGCCACTTCAGCACCCTGGCGATGGAGGTGCAGCCCCTGTCGCAGGCCGAATACGCCGAGCTGAAAACCCTGGGCCTGGATGCCGTCATGGTCTACCAGGAGACCTATCATGCCCCCGCCTACGCCCGCCACCACCTGCGCGGCAACAAGCAGGACATCGAGTGGCGTCTCGCCACCCCGGACCGGCTGGGGCGCGCCGGCATCGACAAGATTGGCCTCGGCGCGCTGATCGGCCTGTCGCCAGACTGGCGTGCCGACAGCTACTTCGTCGCCGAACACCTGAGCTGGCTGGAGCGCCACCATTGGCAGAGCCGCTATTCCCTCTCCTTCCCGCGCCTGCGCCCCTGCACCGGCGGCTTGCAGCCCGAGGTGACCATGACGGACCGCCAGCTGGTGCAGCTCATCTGCGCTTGGCGCCTCTTCTCGCCGACCCTGGAGTTGTCGCTCTCGACCCGGGAGTCGCCTGCGTTTCGCAACGGCGCCCTGCGCCTTGGCATCACCCAGATGTCGGCGGAATCCCGCACCCAGCCCGGCGGCTATGCGGAAGGGGACAAGGAGGAGCTGGAGCAGTTCGCCATCCACGACGATCGTTCTGTGGGGGAGGTGGCCGCCGCCGTGCGGCAGGCCGGATTGCAGCCGGTGTTCAAGGACTGGGAGGCGTTTTTGGGCCGATAGGGGCGGCCACGCCCCCCTTGGTTTGGTGGCCGCCCGGCATAACGGTTGGGCGGTGTTCGGTCGCGCTCCTTGCTGGTGCCGATGCTTTGGCTCCCTCCCCTGGGAAGGGGAGTGCTGGGGTGGGGTCTTGATGCGACATTTCATTGCCATCGTAGGGTCGATTAGCCGTCAGGCGTAATCGTCCGTTCCGGGTGATGGGGGAATGGCATGGCTTCGCCATGCAGGACGCGAGGCCGCTGGCCTCGAAGGGGTTTCGCCCGCCCTTCGGGCTTGGGCGAGTAACTTTTCTTTGCGTGGCCAAAGAAAAGTCACCAAAAGAAAGGCCACCCCGCCAATCCGGCCGCTACGCGGTTGCCCTCGGATCAGGAGCAAGGTCGGACGGACCGCCGCAGACGGCACTTTGGCCTTCGCCATCCATGGCTTCGGCCAAAGCCCGCTTCGAACATCCTGTTCTCGCGCCAAATCGGGTCGAGCTGCGCTCGCCCTTTCCCGATCTGGCCCCTGTGCCGGCTGCGTCTGCGCTATCATCCCTGATGGCGATCCTGACCTTGCCCCTTCCCCTCGGCGGATTGGAGGGGAATCAAAACCATGCCCACCATAACCTCAGGGGGTAGTCGTAGGGTGCAATAAGCGGAGCGCATTGCACCGCTTTTGTGGCAAGAGGTGCAATTCACGTTGTTCATTGCACCCTACGTTTTGCTTCGTTTGAACCACATTTAACAGCATGGTTGATTGTGGATTGGGCAAGGCATGGCGAATTACAAACGGGCATGGCAACCGGGGGGAACCTGGTTTTTTACGGTCGTGCTGGCTGAACGTCAGAACAGCCATCTACTGGTCGAACGGATTGATCTGTTGAGGAAGGTTGTTAGAGAGGTTCAAGATCAACACCCATTTCGAATCCATGGCTGGGTTGTCTTGCCCGAGCATCTACATGCACTGTTGGAGTTGCCGGAAGGGGATACCAATTTTCCATTACGCTGGCGCCAAATAAAAAGCAAGTTTTCACGAGGGCTCCCCAATTCAGAGGCTCGTTCAGAATCTCGCTGGCGTCGCGGTGAACGGGGCATTTGGCAGCGACGTTATTGGGAGCATCTGATCCGCGATCAGGAAGATTTCAATCATCATCTCGATTACATACATATCAATCCCGTCAAACATGGATTGGTGATGGCACCAAGGGATTGGCCTTATTCCACTTTCCAGCACTGGGTTAAGCAGGGCAGATACCCCTTGTCATGGGGAGCGAACGCAGGGTCAGAAAGTGAAGTCACACACGGCGGGAAATAAAAAGCAGGTAGAAACCTAGGGTGCAATAGGCGGAGGCATTGCACCGATTTTGGCATCTTGTGGTTGGGAATGTAGAGGTGCAATTCACTTCGTTCATTGCACCCTACGGCACTTGATGGTGTTTATTGGGCCGCAGCTTCCAGCGCGGCTATCTCCCCGCCGCTGATCAATTTCAAATTCCGGCTAATCTGCTCCACCGGCCAGTTCCACCAGGCGAGGGCGCCCAGGCGGGTGATGGTGTCGTCGTCGAAGCGGTGGCGGATCAGCTTGGCTGGGTTGCCGCCGACCACTGCGTAGTCGGGAACGTCAGTGGTGACCACGGAGCGGGCGGCTATGATGGCGCCGTTGCCGACCTTGACCCCCGGCATGATCAGGGCGTCATAGCCAATCCAGACATCGTTGCCAATCACCGTATCCCCCTTGTAAGGGAGGCTGCCCGGTGCGGGGGCTGCGCTCTCCCAGCCGTTGCCGAAGATAAAGAAGGGGTAGGTGGAGAAGCCGGAGCTCTGGTGGTTGGCGCCGTTCATGATGAACTTGACCCCGCGGGCGATGGCGCAGAACTTGCCGATGATGAGCTTGTCGCCGATGAAGGGGAAGTGGTAGAGGACGTTGCGCTCAAAGCCTGCGGAGTCTTCCGGGTCGTCGTAGTAGCTGTAGTCGCCCACCTCGATATTGGGCCCCTTGATGGTGTTCTTGATAAAGCACACTTGGGGGAAGCCCTTCATGGGGTGGGGGTTGGTGGGGTCGGGTCCGTGCATGGGGTGCTCCTCTGGGGTCTGGGCTCAAGCTACCCTAACGGAACCGGAAGGACCCTTGCCACCTTTTTGTACGCCCCGGTTCGCCAGCCTTTGTCGCCCCCGGCCCATGTGCGCATCGACCCGGGGCCGGTTTGTCTCTAGCATGGGAGGGATGCGGGGCTGGTGCTCCGCCCCCACGGGCTTTTGGCGAAGTCCGTCCTGCGGACTTCTGGTGGAGAGAAAAGATGAAGCTGCGTTCCTTGTTGATGGTGGGTGCCCTCTTGCTGGGCGGCTGTGCAGTCAATCCCTATGGAGGCACCCCGGCGCCGGTCGGCGAGCCGGACAAGCCGGTGAGCCAGCCAGAGAAACCTGTGGCCGAGCCTGACAAGGCAGAGCCTGTGCCTGCGTCCGAACCCGTGGCCCCGACCGGGCTGGCACTCGCCATGGCGGATGCCTTTCTGAAGGCCCCGGAGGTGCAGGCGTTGAGCCAGGATGGCAGCCCTGTGCTGCTGCTGATGGCGCCGCAGAACGGCACGGGGGAGCCCTTCAGTACCCAGCCCATGGCGGTGGCCATGAGCCAGCGCATTCAGGAAAACAGCGGCTTTCGCTTCGCCGATCCCGGCCAGGTGGCGGCCATCACGGGTCAGCTCGAGTACCAGCAAGGGGGCATGAATCCGGCCTCTTTGGTGCGTCTGGGTCGCCAGACCGGGGCCGGTTACATGCTCTACGGGGATCTTCTCTCCGAGGGGAGCCGCTACCGCCTCGCCATGAGCCTGATGGATCTGAAGAGCGGCGAGCTGCTCTGGAGCGGGAGCCGCTCCGCCAGCCGCTGATCCCGCCATCCCGGCCACCGAAAACGCCATCGAGACCTCTCGATGGCGTTTTCGTATCAAGGCACCGGTGCCCTGGGGAAGGGCAAGGCGCCCCCCCGTACCCTAGTCCTGCCGCTTCTTCAGGAAGTAGGTGATATGCCCGGGCGGCATGTCCGGCAGCTCGCCGAAGACGGCGTAGCCCTGTTTCTGGTAGAAGGGCAGCGCCTGGAAGCTGGTGGTTTCCAGGTGGACATTGATAATGCCCTTGCTCCCGGCATACTGCTCCATGGTGGCGAGCAGGCGGCCGCCCCAGCCCTCCTTGCGAATGCGCTCATCTATCCAGAGCCAGTCGATGTGCAGCCAGCCCCACTTGATGTCGGCGAGTATGCCGCCCAGCACAAGCCCCTGTTCATCCTTGATAAAGCTGGCTACCTGCTCGCGCAGATGGCTGCCGGCAACCGCCTGGTTGTAGCCTGACAGGCCGATGCGCAGGGCGTCGAGATCCCGCTCAATCGGGGGCAGGGGTGGAGTGAGTTTCATCTAGGGGCCTCCTGGGGCAGGCAAATCCCATTAATATCCAAACGGCATCCACCAGATCAAGGCTGGCGGCGGTTTGCCACGGCATTCTGGCCGTATGCGATACTGAACGGGTCGTGTATAACAGACGAGACAGGGCCCTCCCCGCAGATAAAAAGGAGCACCAATGGCTCTCTCAGTGGCACAACTCTATGAAGTGATGACCCAGTTGCCCGACCCCGTCTTCATCCTCAGCGAAGATGGTCACTACATCGAGTACATAGGCGGGGTGGAGCAGCAGTCATATCAGGATGGCAACCCCCTGATCGGCAAGCGGTTGTTCGATGTGCTGCCGGCAGACAAGGCGTTCTGGGTGATGGAGCAGGTGGCGCGCGCCCTGGCCGGCGGCCAGGTGCAGGTGGTGGAGTACGATCTCTCTCCCGCCGAGGTGGAGGGCATAGATGCCGAGGCGGGGCCCCAGGGGATGCAGCGCTTCGAGGGCAAGATAGCGCCGCTGCCCTCCCTCTACGACGGCAAGCGGGCGGTGGCCTGGATGACCCGCAACATCACCCGCCAGCACGAGCTGCAACTGCGGCTCAAGCGGCTCGGCGAGACGGATCAGCTGACCGGCCTCTACAATCGCCACTTCTTCTTCGATCAATATCACCAGAGGGTGCAGGGCCAGCCGCTCACCGGCCTCATCATGCTGGATCTCGATCACTTCAAGCAGATCAACGATCGCTACGGTCACCAGACCGGGGACAGGGTGCTGTGCCGCGTCTGCGACTGCGTCTCTGCCCAGCTGCGGGGGGAGGATCTGTTCGTGCGCAGCGGCGGCGAGGAGTTTCTGATCCTGCTGCCGCAGATAGACGAGGGGATATTGCTGAAGGTGGCGGAGCGGATCCGCGCCGCTGTGGCGGCCATGACGCCGGATCCGGCCCCCGTCACAGTGAGCCTGGGCACCACCCTGATCCGGCCGGGGGAGGAGCTCAGCGTCGTGCTGGCCCGGGCGGACGAGTGGCTTTATCGGGCCAAGCGGGGCGGGCGCAACCAGGTGGCCCACGACGGGGATCCCTGAACAGTGCTCTGGCTTGCAACGAAGGAGGGCGACACTGTGTCGCCCTCTTTGTTATCTGTCGCTACCCGGCCTTGACCAAAGTGTCGCCTTGGCGCTTGTCTGCGGAGCCTTAGCCAAACAGGGTCGAGATGTTCTGGCCCGCCATCAGCAGACCTATGGCCAGCACGCTGAACCAGACCAGGGTGGCGCTGACCAGGGCGTAGCCGAGGGCGACGAAGAGGCCGTCCCGTTGCAGCATGCCGATGGACAGCAGCAGTATGGCCCAGGCGGGCATGGCGTTGGTGAAGGGAATGGCGCCGAGCGGCAGCATCAGCAGCAGGGCCGCCAGCATGATCAGCAGGCCGTTGCAGCGATTGATGGCGGAGCTGCCGGTCAGCAGCAGCAGGCGCGGCCGGATGAGACGATCGATGCGGGCCAGCAGATCGGCCCCCTTGTGCAGGGCCGGTTTGAGGTGCTCGGCGGCGAAGCGGCGCTCCATCAGGACGGCAGGCAGCCAGGGCACCCGGTTGAGGGTGATGCCGATGCCGATAAAGAGGATCAAGAGCCCAAAGGGCGTGCTGACGCCGGGGATGGAGACCGGCAGCAGGAAGGGGACAGTGAGCAGCACGCAAAACAGCAGCATGCCCTGTTCCCCCACCAGAGCCAGCATCTCCCTGAGGCTGATGTGGCTCTCTTCGATGGCGTGGGCTGTGGCCCGCAGGGTATCGGAGAGCGTGCTTTGTGGGTCGTTGAGTTGCGCGGCAACCATTCCTGAGATCCTCGTCCTGTTAACGCCACCGCTGTGGCGCCGCCAGCTTACGTGGCAGAGGTTAATCCCAGATGAATAATGTGAGCCTGCGCAAGCTTTGATGGAAATCGAGGGCAGGGAAGGGGGGCGGGTCGCCAAAATGGGGCGATACAGCCCCCGTCAAGGGTCGGATGGAACAGGCTCTGATATGCTTTTGACGCAATCCATGCCAACCGGGGAGAAGAGCGTGACGCGAGCGACCATGATGCTGCTGGGACTGTGCTTGCCGCTGACGGGCTGGGCGGCCGAGCCTGCCGCCTCGGGCTGGCAGCTGACCCCTTTCCTGGGTTACAGCTCGTCCATCGACTTCGAGGCCATGGATGAACCTGCCCCCACGCCGCACTCGACCGGCATTGACTCGTTGCAAGGGGAGAGCTCGGGCAACTGGGGCCTCTTCATCAGCCGGGAGGTGGATGATCCAGGCATGGTGGAGCTGCTCTACAGCCATCAGTCCACCCCCATCTCCCCGGATCAGCCTGACAGGCTGACGGTGGATACCCTGCACTTCGCCGGTGCCCTCACCCTCTCGGACAACCTGATGGCGCCCTATATAGGTGCCGGGATCGGGGTGACCCGCTTCGATGCCTATGACAGCGAGACGGCCCCCTCCATGTCCCTGGCGCTCGGGGTGCAGCCGCGCCTGGGGGAACATCTGGCGCTGCGGGCCGAGGTGCGCGGCTACGGCTCTCTGCTCAATGACGACAGCGCCTTTCTCTGCAACCCAGAGGTCTGCGCCTTCCGGGTGCGGGGGGATCTGCTCACCCAGTGGCAGGCCAATATCGGTTTGACCCTGAGGTTCTGAGCCCGCTTTCCGGGCCGGTTTATGGGATGCCGAAGGTGATGCGGCTCAGGGGTTCGTTGACGTCGAATACCTTGAACTGCACCGCGCTGGCGCCCATGGCGAGTACCCTCTGCTCGCCTGCAGGCTCGCTGGCCGCAGCTGCCAGCGCTAGCCCCCTCAGCGAGCCCGCAGCAGCCAGCCACTGATCCGGTTCGTCGCCAGCAGCCGGCAGGCGAGCAGGGAGAGCACCAGCAGTACCGGCACCTTCACCAGCTCCCACCACAGCAGCTTGCCCTGGGGGCCGAACACCATCAGCCAGACCACCAGCATCATGTGCAGACAGTAAAGACCCAGCACCCTGGGGGCCTGGCGTTCCAGCCAGCTGCCCTTGCCCCAGCTTGGGTTTGCCAGCAGCAGGCCAAAGAGGCCGAGCGCCCAGGGCAGGGAGCCCAGCAGGAAGTCATGACGGTTGAGGGGCACGGCGGCGAAACGCAGCAGGCCCGCGGCCTCCAGGGCATAGAGACCCATACCCGCCACCATCAGCAGGGCGCTGCGCCGGGCATCGGGTTGCCAGCCACGCAGGCGCAGCTCGGCGCCGAGCGCCACAAACAAGAGCGAGAAGAAGGGGCCGTTGCGGGTCAGCAGGGGCCACTCACCCCCTAGCAGCGAGCCATAGGAGCCGCCGATCAGGGCAAGCCCGTAGAGCAGGGCGCCCGCCACCAGGGCCAGTCGGGGCAGACTGACCTGCCAGCAGAGGGCCAGCAGCAGAACGGCCAGCATCAGGGCGGGCAGGAACCAGAGGTGGATCATACCGCCTACCCACCAGGCGTTGAGGGGATCCCCCAGCTGCATCTGCCACTGGCCCGCCATGGCGGGCAGATAGCCTTCCGTCATGGCCGCGACCGGGTTGAAGGGCACCAGCAGATAGAGCAGGCTCCAGGCCAGCCAGAGCCCCAGCAGGGGGCGGCAGTAGCGCAGCGCCACCGCCATAGGCTTGCCTGCGGCCAGGGCGGGTTGCAGGAAGTAGCCGGCGCACAGGAAGAAGAGCGGCACCGCGAAGCGGCAGAGCTGGTTGATGATGGCCCCGAGCCAGAGGTAGGGGGTGCCGTCCCAGAGGGTGGGATCGAACGGATTGCTGAAGGGGGAGAGGTGAATGGTCATCACGGCCAGGATGGCCAGGACTCGCCCGCACTCGATGCTGGAGATGCGCATTATGGTTTCCGACGGCTGAAACCCGGCACCCTAGCAGCCGGGCACATGCCCCTTCCAGCCAGGGGGTCGTCAACTGTGACCCCCATCGGTGGCCGGTTACCCTTTGTTACCCTGGGGGAGGGTAGGGTTACCCCGGGTGGGAGGCGGATCCCGTTTTGGTGTCGGTAAAGCCCTAGAGCAGGGCGACCAGCGCAGTCGCGATGGCGCCCGTCAGCAGCAGGGCTATGCCACGGCCGGCCGGGCCGTGCAGCTTGTTCCACATCAGCAAACTGGTGAGAGCCAGCAGCAGCATGGCCAGGGCCGCGAGATCGCCAAACAGCTGCCAGGCCAGGCCTGTACCCATGCCGCGATGCAGCCGGTTGAGGCTGGCGGCGACGTTGGCCCGTTGCAGCTCGGTCTGCACCAGCAGGGTGCCTTCCACATAGCTGGCGGCCAGGCTCTGGCTCAGGGTAACGCCGCGCAGCTCCCAGCGTGCCGGCAGGGTGAGGGGGCCTGTGGGGGTGGGCAGGGTTCGGGCCGGGGTGATGCTGAGTCGCCCCTCCTCCAAGCCCTCAGGGTAGTGCTGTTGCAGCAGGGCTTTCAGGGCGTCCGGGCTCGCCAGCGGCGTGGCCAGCGTTATCTCCTCGCTCGACTTTTCGGTGTGGGGGCCGGGCAGGGGCAGCACGGCCCTGTGCTGGAGCCAGAGGCCGGTCAGGCCGTAGAGCAGCATCAGGGTGAGGGTGGCAAAGCCCGCCCAGGCGTGGATGCGGCGCACCCACTTGTTGTTGTGAAGGGGGAGTCTCTTGGGTTTTTTCATGGTGGCGCGTCATAAAAAACTGGCCAGCAGAGGCTGGCCAGTGTGGCTGTGGGCAAGGGGGATCAGAAGCGGTAGGCGGCGGTGAGATTCAGCTGACGGGGGCTGCCCGGCATGATCTGGGCCGCGCTGGTGGCGCTGACGAAGTAGTCGTGGTCGGTCAGGTTCTCCACGCTGAGCTGGGCATCCCACTGGGACCAGCGGTAGCCGGCGCGGGCGTCATAGCGGGCGTAGCCGGGCAGCGTGGTGGTGTTGGCGTTGTCGGCGAAGCGATCCCCCACCGCCGTCACCCCGGTTTCCCCATACCAGCCCTGCTGGCCGTTCTGGTAGCCGGCGAACAGCTGGCCGTTCTCGCGGGAGACGTTGCTCGGCCGCTTGCCCTGCAGATCCGCGTCCGCCTTGACCTGCTCCGCATCCTGGATGGCGATGCCGCCATGCAGGTAGAAGGCGTCGGTCAGCTGGGCGCGGGCGCTCAGCTCTATGCCGTCGGTGCGTTGCAGGCCGGTGAGGATCACCTTGGTGGGATCCAGCGGATCCTTGCTGCGCTTGTTGTACATCTCCAGCCGGTAGAGGGAGAGGGTGGTGGCCAGGCGACCGTTCAGCCAGTCACTCTTCACGCCCCCCTCGTAGAGCCGGGTGTGCTGGGGATCCAGCTTGTTGTTCTTGTCTCCCGGGGTGATGCCGATCAGCTCCCCGCCCACAGGGGTGAAGGTCTTGCTGTAGGAGGTATAGAAGGCATGTTCCTCTATGGGGTTCCACACCAGGCCGAGGCGCGGGCTCAGGCTGGTGACCGAGAGGGTCTCCTCCTTGTCGAGGTCGTTGCGGCGGCTGGTGACGGTGAACGCGTCCCGGCGCAGGCCGCCGAGCAGGTGCCAGTCACCCAGACTGAGCTGATCCTGCAGATAGAGGCCGACCCCGCGCACCCTGTGTCTGGCGTCGCTGGAGAGCTTCATGGTGCCGTTGTAGCTCGGCAGTGAGCCGGGATCGTACAGATCCCCCGGGGGGATAGGGGTGGCGTTCTGGTAGAGCTTGGGGGTGCGCTCCTGCCAGCCCTGCTCCAGGCCCACCAGCAGGCGATGGGCGACGGGGCCTGTCTGCAGCTGGCCCTCGGCCTCTGTGTTGCTGGTGAGGCTGTTGGCCTTGAGATCCTGCTGCCAGCGGGCACGGGTCACCTTGTCACCCTTGACGGCGGTGACATAGGTGTTGTCGAACTGGCTGTCGAGGCTGGTGTAGCCGAGCTGCTGTCGCAACTGCCACTGATCGTTGATGTCCCAGCTGAAGCGGGATCGGGTGGACTGGGCCAGATCGTCGATGAAGTCCCGGCTGGTGTCGCTGTAGACGCTCTCTATGGGGACGTCGGCGGGACGGCCATCGACCCCGGGGATGCCGCGATCCGGGGTGCGATCGTGCTCGTTGCGCTCGTACTGCACCAGCCAGTTCAGGCTGTCGCTTATCTCCCAGTTCACGGCGGGGGCCAGCAGGGTACGCTTGCTGGTCACGTCGTCACGAAAACTCTCCTTGTCCTCCTGAGCCAGGTTGAGGCGCAGTTGCACCCGCTCCCCTGCCTCGGCGTTGAGGTCGGCGGCCAGCCGCCGGCTGTCGAAGCTGCCGACCCGGGCGCTGACGCTGGACGCCTGCCCGCGCTGGGGCGTCTTGCTGACCCTGTTGATGATGCCCCCGGTGCTGCCACGGCCATAGAGCACGGCGGCCGGCCCCTTGAGCACCTCGACCCGCTCTATGTTGCCGAGATCCCGGGTGTACTGCATGTCGTCCCGCAGGCCGTCGAGGTAGAAGTCGTTGCTGGCGTTGAAGCCACGGATATTGACGCTGTCGAAGCGGGTGTCACCGCTGGCGTTGACCCCGGGAATACCGGTCAGGGCCTCGCTCAGGCTGGGCTGGCCGTAGGCGGTCAGCTCGCTGGCCGGGACGCTCTCTATGGTCTGGGGCACCAGCTTGGCCGGGGTGGCGGTGCGGGTCGCGGTGGCGACTTCTTCGTGCTGGCTGCGTTTGCCGACCACGGTCAGGGTCTCGTCTTCGGCGCGGGGGCTGGCACAGAAGGCCAGCAAGGCGACGCCCAGCAGGGCGCGCGGGGAGTTGGGGTTATGCATCTGGGTGTGACTCTTATCGACCTGTTGGCCTGAACTTATTGATTTATTTGTAGTTATTGATGTCTCTCGTTTCGAGAGGGCGCTAATGATATTGATTTTCATTTGCCTTGCAAGGGAAAGATGTAAGAAAACTACATCGATGGAAATGGGCGCAGCCAGACGGCACCGGCCGGGTTCATGCCCCGGTTTGGAGATGGGTGAGCGGCGGGGTTACCATGGCCAGAACGCGCCATGGCGCATCACTGATGGAACAGGAAGGGAGAGGGACATGGCAGAGATCATCAGGGCTGATCTTCATAACCGGCACCATGGCGAGGCGCTGGTGGCGCTGCTCGACGAGTACGCCAGGGACGAGATGGGCGGGGGCAGCCCCCTCGCCGACGAGGTGAAGGCCAATCTGGCGCAGGCCCTGGCGGCGAGAAGTGGTGCCTATGTGCTGCTGGCCTGGGTGGATGACCAGCCGGTCGGGGTGGCCACCTGCTTCGAGGGGTTCTCGACCTTCGCCTGCCGGCCCCTGCTCAATATCCACGACCTGGCGGTGCACCCGGCCCATCGCGGCCACGGCATCGGCAAGGCGTTGCTGGCCGGGGTGGAGCAGCTCGCCCGGGAGCTCGACTGCTGCAAGCTGACCCTGGAGGTGCTGGAGGGCAACAGGGTGGCGCAGGCCGCCTACAAGGCCAGTGGTTTCGAGGGCTATGAGCTGAGCCCGCAAGTGGGCCGTGCCCTGTTCTGGCAGAAGAAGCTCTAGCCTCTGTGGCTCAGCCGCCAAGGCGGGAGGGGAGAATGAAAAACGGCGCGCAGAGGGATCTGCGCGCCGTTTTGTCTGGGGCTGGAGTTAGAAGTCGTAACGGGCCGCCAGCTGGAAGTCATCCTTGGTGTTCAGCTTGCCGCTGTCATTGCTGTCCAGGTTGTTGATGCGGTACTCGCCGATGACCCGCAGGTTCTTGTTGAACTTGTACTGGGCCCCCAGGGTGTAGTAGTCGATGGAGTCGTAATCGCTCTTGCCGCTCTGCTCCACCTTCTGCTTGTTCCACAGGGCCATCAGGCCGAAGCCGCTCTCGAAGTTGTAGCCCAGGGCCCCTTCCCAGCCGGTGTGATCCTTGCCGGTGGCCAGGAAGTCGCTGCCGTCGGCGTAGCTCAGGGCGGCATAGACGGCCTTGTTGTCGTACTTGGCGGAGATCAGCCACAGCTTGGCATCCTCTTCACCGCTCTTGTCGCGGATACCCACGTTGTAGGCGGTACCCAGGGCCAGGTTGAACGGGAAGGTGTAGGCCAGGGCGGCGCCGTAGGCGGCATCGCTGTCCTTGCTGGTGGTCTCTTCGGTGTCACCGCCGTCGAACTTGTAGCTGGTATCGACCTGGAAGCCGTTGAACAGGCCGGAGTATTTCAGCACAGAGCCGGCACGGTTGGTGGCGAAGGTGTCTGTCTTGGCGCCGAGTGCATCGTTGCCGTAGCCGTCGGAGAGGGAGACGTCGGTCCAGTCGGCCAGCAGGCCGGGGGCGCCCTTCTGGCGACCGAAGGTGACATTGCCCCAGTCGGCGCCCACACCGGCGAAGGCCAGGCGGGTGCGCATGTTGTCGGAGTTCTCGCTGACGGTCTTCTCGCTGTCATTGACGTAGATCTGCAGCTCATACTGGGCCAGGGCCTTGAGACCCGGGTTGATCTCGCTCTCTACCTTGGCGCCCAGGCGGACGAACTGGTTGGCACCCTGCTTGTCGCTGTATTCGTTCTTGATGTCACCATTGGCATCCAGCTCCTTCTTCTCACCGAAGAACTGGCCGGCGTAGATGCGGCCATAGAGATCGAGCAGAGTGGAGTCATTTTTATAGACTTCGACGGCTTGAGCCTGGAAGGCGGCGGTGAGAGCCAATGCTACTACTGTCAGCTTTTTCATCATGATCCCTTGTGTTGCAAGCTTCTGTTTTAAAAGACGGGGCCATGCTAGGAGGGGCAGATGACAGCGGGGTGACCGTGCGGTGAACAAAGCGTGGCGGTTTCATGTCAGCGGGATGAAAACCGCGATTTATGTGGCGAGCCGCCACTTTTGCGCGCAAAGGTTTGCCCTTGTGGTAGAATGCCGCCCGTTTTCGAGCTCCTAAGGTTGGATATGCGATGAGACGTGAACTGGCAATCGAATTTTCCCGAGTGACGGAAGCGGCTGCACTGGCTGGCTACAAGTGGCTCGGACGTGGTGACAAGAATATCGCCGATGGCGCGGCCGTTGCGGCCATGCGTCACATCCTCAATCAGATCCAGATCGATGGCGAGATTGTGATAGGCGAGGGCGAGATCGACGAAGCCCCCATGCTCTACATCGGCGAGAAGGTGGGCACGGGTCAGGGCGACGCCGTGGACATCGCGGTCGACCCCATAGAGGGCACCCGCATGACTGCCATGGGGCAGTCCAATGCCCTGGCCGTGCTGGCCGTGGGTGACAAGGGCTCCTTCCTCAAGGCCCCCGACATGTACATGGAGAAGCTGATCGTGGGTCCGGGTGCCAAGGGCGCCATCGATCTCGATCAGGCCCTGGAGCTGAACCTCAAGGCCGTGGCCAAGGCGCTCGGCAAGCCGCTCTCCCGCCTGACCGTCATCACCCTGGCCAAGCCGCGTCATGACAAGGCGATCAAGGAGATGCAGGGGCTGGGCGTGCGGGTGTTCGCCATTCCCGACGGGGACGTGGCTGCCTCCATCCTCACCTGCCTGCCGGACAGCGAAGTGGACATGCTCTATGGCATCGGCGGCGCCCCTGAAGGGGTCATCTCGGCGGCGGTGATCCGCGCCCTGGACGGCGACATGCAGGCGCGCCTGGTGCCCCGTCATCAGGTCAAGGGTGACAGCCCCGAAGTGCGTGCCCTGGGCGAGCAGGAGATTGCCCGTTGCCAGGAGCTCGGCATCGACGTGACCAAGGTGCTCAAGCTGGAAGATCTGGCCAAGAATGACAACGTCATCTTCTCGGCCACCGGCATCACCAAGGGTGATCTGCTGGAAGGCATCACCAGCAATGGCGTCATGGCGACCACCGAGACCCTGCTGATCCGCGGCAAGTCCAGAACCATTCGCCGCATCAAGTCGATCCACTTCCTGGATCGCAAGGACAGCGTGGTACGCGACATCATTCTCTGATGCGCGAAAGCCCTGTCACTGAAAAGCCCGACCGCTGCTGCCGTCGGGCTTTTTGTTGCCCGCGCGCCGGGGCCTGGACTATTTCGAGGGACAGGGCGGATAAGGCTAAGGGGAATCGGGGCCCTTTGATAGACTGCTTCGCCATGCACAGGAATGCATCATATGGAATGTCGTCAAGGTTGCGGTGCCTGCTGCACAGCCCCCAGTATCAGCAGTGCCATCCCCGGCATGCCGGAGGGCAAGCCGGCCGGCGTTCCCTGTGTTCAGCTCGACCAGTGGCTGGGCTGCAAGATCTTCGGCCAGCCTGAGCGCCCGGCGGTGTGCAGCAGCTTCAGGCCCATGCAGGATGTGTGCGGTTCGCACCGCCAGGAGGCCGTCTGGCTTATCGGCGAGATGGAGCGGCTGACGGCCTAGGCTAGTCAGGACCCCTCATCCCCAGCCCTTCTCCCGCTTATTTGAAAAGAAGGGGAGAAGGGAGCGGAGAGACATCCCGAACCAACGCGGGGCAACCCGGAATAGAAAAAGGCCGCAATTGCGGCCTTTTTGGTTTTCTCTGTCACTCGGGTCAGACGTCGGCCAGTTGCAGGGCCTGACGATAGTACTCGTTGGCCTTGTTGGTGAGACGGCGCTTGTCCATCACCTGGCCGAGGGCATGGTAGAGGGCGGCATCCGGCGCCTTTGCCACTTCCTGCTCCAGCAGGCGCTGGGCCTCGTCCAGCTGGCCGGCCAGCAGGTAGATTCGGGCCAGTGCCGCCTCGGCGCCCGGCTGATCCTGGATCTTCTTGAGCAGGGTCAGCATGGGCTGATAGTCATCCAGCCTGAGCTTGGGCAGGCGGGCGAACAGCTCGGGGGAGGGATCCTTGCGCAGGGCCTCCAGCCAGAGGTCGGCCGCCTCGCTGTCGGCACCGAGCCGGCGCAGACGATCCCCGTAGCTTGCCAGCAGTGCGGGATCCTGACGCAGCTTGCGGGGCAGCGCCTGCCACACAGGGCGCAGGGTCTCGAGGGCGCCGCTGGCGGCCTCGAGACGGCCAATCCAGGCCTGGTGCAGCAGCGCCTCTTCCTGCACCGGCGTCAACTTGCCCACCTTGCGCAGGGCCGGGGCCAGATCGATCAGGGCCGCCCAGTCCTCCCGGGCCAGATAGACCTGGCGCAGTTGATCCAGCACCATGGGGTGGCGCGGATGCAGGGCGTAGACGGATTCGAGCCGGCCGAGGGCGCTGTCGTACTGGCCCTGCTCTATCTGCAGCTGGGTCTGGATCAGGGTCAATGCCAGCTCGGCCTTGGGGTTCTCCTCCTGCGCTTTTTGCAGGTAGTGATCCCGGCGCACATCATCGCCTCTGGCCTGGGCCACCTTGGCAGCACTCAGGTAGTTGAGCAGCGGGGTGTCGCTGTTGTCGGCCCCCTTGATCAGCAGCTTCTCGGCCTGGTTGTAGTGCCCCTCGGCCATGGCCAGGGTGGCATTCACGGTTTGCAGGTTCGCCTTGCGGCGACGGCGCGAGCCGAACCAGCCCTGGGTCTTGCGGCGCAGGCCGAAGACCCGGCCCAGCACCCACTCGACAATGAGCAGGGCACCGTAGAAGAGTACCGCCAGGATCACGGCGCTGGTGACCGAAGACTCCACCGTGTAGTTGCCGAGCGAGATGAGCACATAGCCCTTGTTGCCGGACGCTTCGGGGCCGAAGATCAGGCCCGCGACCATCACGGCCACCACGACGATCAGACGAATCATGGTCTCCTCCTCAGTTGCCGGCCAGGATGCGTTGCAGGCGCTCGGTCAGCACCTGTTCCAGCATGGACTGGGTCTTGAACTGATCCGGGTAGTCAAACTGGATCTGCTCGCCTTTGAGCTTGTCGAGCTCGGACTGCATGTATTGGGTGGCGCTGTTGTCGGTGTCGAAGTACTGGGTCAGCCAGCGCTGGGCCTTCTCCAGGCTGTCGGTATAGAGCGCCTGCTGCTCGCGATAGACGGCGAGCTGGGCCTGCAACAGCTTGGTCTTGAGGTTCTCGCGCAGGAAGATCTCCTGCTGGGGGGAGAGCAGGGCCTCCACGGCCCCGTCGCGGCGACGTATGGTGATGAAGTTCTCGGTGAACTTCATCCAGTTTTTCTTGAGATTGCTCTCCCACTCGTCCGGATTGGTACTGACCGCCTGATCCGGCTCGGCCTTGGCTTGTGGCATGCTCACGGTGGAGAGGGGCAGCAGCTCTATCTGGTCGGAGAGCGCGGCCAGCTTGAGGGTCAGCCCCTCGCGATCGACCCGCGGCATCCCCTTGAGCTTGGCTATGTCTTCCGCCAGCGCCTTGCGAATGGGCATCAGGCTGGGATCGTTGAGGGCCTTGATACGCTCGTCGGCGTTGCCGAGCAGGGTGATGGCGGAGACGATATCATGCTCGAGCCACAGCTTGCGGCCCGCCATGCGTACCAGGTATTCGGATTCGGCCAGCATCCAGTCGTTGGGGCGCTTGTCGTCGAGATCCAGCACCTTGTGCTGCAGGGCGTCCAGCGCCTCCTGCAGCTGTTGCTGGCTCTTGCTGAGGGCGCTGAACTGTTCGGCATCCTTGCTGTTGTTCTGATCCAGCTTGCCCATGGCCTCGGCCAGTTGCAGCTTGAGGGCGCCGAGTTCGGCCTGCTGGGCGACGGCATTCTGGTGGCCGTGCAGATAGAGGCCGCCGGTCAGCCCCAGGGCCAGCAGTATGGCAACGCCACCGAGGACGACGCCGGCGCCGCCCTTCTTGTTGCCGACGGCCTTGTGCTCGGGCTTGTTGTTGCCGGCCGCGGGGGCCGCAGCACTCGGCTGGACTTCTTGCTGTTCAGTCATTCCATCTTCCTCAGTTCCAGGGCGGCCACCAGAGCCTGGTTGGATGCACCTTGGGCAATCACGATACGGGTAAAACCAGCTCCCTCGGCCATCTCGGCCACCCGGGGACTGGGCACCACCAGCAGGCGGTCATAAAGCCAGGGTCGCTGCGGGCCGGGCACCAGTGCCAGCAACCGCTGCAAGAGTTCACCACTGGTGATGAGCAGGCTGTCGAGGCCGGCTGCCTGCCAGTGGCGGGTCAATGCGTCCCCGTCGAGCTCGGGGTAGTGGCGCTCATAGGTGGCACAATAGTGCACCAGTGCGCCGCGTGAGGCCAGCGTCCGGGCGATGAGATCCCGCCCGTCGTTGCCGCGCAGGATCAGCACCCGCTTGCCGCTCACCTGTTGCAGGGTGGGTAGGGCCAGCAGGCCTTCGCTACGTGGATCGTCAGGGCTGCTCGCCTCTATACCGACTTCGCTGAAGGCATCCGCGCTGGCCTGACCGACCGCAAAGTAGTCAATATGTGGCCAGGTCAGACCAGTTTGCAACAGAAAATGATGAGCAAATTTAACGGCATGTGCGCTGACGGCGATGACGATGTCCGTTTGGGGCAGTAGTTCGGGCAGGCGGGGGAGTTCACTGCCCGGCCGGGTTTCCAGCAGCGGGCAGCACAGCGGTGCATGGCCCTGCTGGCGCAGCAACTGCACCAGCAGGGCGGCCTGGGCGGCCGGGCGCACCACCAGGGGGACCATCAGGTGGCGCTCCAGGGTGGTGACCATGAGCCGGCCAGGACCGCACTCATGTCCGGTAGACCTCGGCCAGAATTGCGTCGGCGCCAGCGGCCAGCAGACGCTGGGCCAGGGCGTGGCCCAGCGCCTCGCCGTCGGCCAGGGGGCCGCGGATCTCGTCCCGGATCACCTGGGTGCCATCCGGGCTGCCCACCAGGCCGCGCAGCCAGACCTCGTCCCCCTGCACCAGGGCATAGGCACCGATAGGCACCTGACAGCCCCCTTGCAGGGCGCGGTTCATGGCGCGCTCTGTCAGCACCCGGATGCGGGTCTCGGCGTGTTCCAGGGGTGCCAGCAGGGCGTGCAGCTCGTGATCGTCCTGGCGACACTCGATTCCAACAGCGCCCTGACCGTTGGCGGGCAGGCTCTGCTCCGGCTCGATGAAGGCGGTGATGCGATGGGCCATCTCCAGCCGTTTCAGGCCGGCGGCGGCGAGTATGATGGCGTCGTACTCACCGGCATCCAGCTTGGCGAGGCGGGTGTTGACGTTGCCGCGCAGGTCGCGGATCACCAGATCCGGGCGGGCGGCTCGCAGCTGGCACTGGCGGCGCAGGCTGGAGGTGCCGACCACGGCTCCCTGGGGCAGCTCGTCTATCTGCTGGAAACGGTTGGAGACGAAGGCATCGCGCGGGTCTTCGCGCTCGCAGATGGTGTGCAGGCCCAGCCCTTCCGGGAACTCCACCGGCACGTCCTTCATGGAGTGGACTGCGATGTCGGCCCGCCCTTCCAGCATGGCAGTCTCCAGCTCCTTGACGAAGAGTCCCTTGCCGCCGACCTTGGCCAGCGGCGTGTCCAGGATCTTGTCACCCTGGGTGCTCATGGGAACCAGTTCGACTCGCAGATCGGGATAGAGGGCTTCCAGCCGATCTTTTACAAAGTTGGCCTGCCACAGGGCCAGTGGGCTCTTGCGAGTGGCAATTCTCAGGGTTCGGGCTGCCATATCAATCAGTTGTTTCATCTTTAGTGAGGAAAACGATCTTACCACCCTTTGCAGGGGCTTTCATGGCGCAGCCGGCAAAAGCGGGGCCAAGCTCAAAAAGGGTCGCTGAAATTAATTTTCATTCGCTCATTATATGATGGCAACTAATTGAAAATATTACTTTTTATTGCTTTCCGCTGATACCGTTACGGGGCGTGCCAGAAATAATCCGGTGATTGTGTGCGGGCTTGTTTACCACTGCTGTTTGCATTGTTAACATGATCACACTTTTTTGACGTCTCCCCGTTTTGGTGCGTCATTTCTCTTCCCCATAGGTAGGGCATTGCTGGTAAAACTCGACACGCTGGTGGCGCGCTACGACGAGCTGAATCGTCTCAAGACGCAACGAGCGTTGGATCTCATGAGTCGCTATGGGCAGCAGGTCTTCCAACTGCTGCCTGTCATGCTGCACTTCAATCATCCCCTTCTGCCAGGTTATGTGGCAGGGGACGTGCCTCATGGTATCTGGAGTTTCGTCGCCAACGAGGCTCAACAAGCCTTCATCCAGGATCTGTGTCAGAACGCCAACTGTCAGGGCGGCCTCAGCACCCACGACAAGTCGATCCAGGGGCTCTACTCCATGGGCAGCACCTCCTCCATCGGTCAGTGCTGCCACTCGGATCTCGACATCTGGGTCTGTCACGTGGCCGGCTTGTCCCAGGAGCGCCTCGCCCTGCTGGAGCAGAAGTGCCAGCACCTCTCCCTCTGGGCCGAGCAGCGGGGGGTCGATCTCAACTTCTTCCTGATCCCCGAAGACAAGTTCCGCCAGCGCAACGATGCCCAGATGCAGGGGGAGAGCTGCGGCAGCGCCCAGCACCTGCTGCTGCTCGACGAGTTCTATCGCAGTGCCATGCACATCGCGGGCAAGCGGCTGCTCTGGTATCTGGTGCCTGCGGAATATGACGATCACTACGACGACTATGTGAATGGCCTCTTTGCCCACGGCAAGCTGAGTCAGGATGACTGGCTCGATCTGGGGGGCTTTGACCGCATTCCCGCCGAGGAGTACTTCGGCTCCGCCCTGTGGCAGCTCTACAAGGGCATCGACTCCCCCTACAAGGCGGTGCTCAAGTCGGTGCTGATGGAGGCCTACTCCCACGAGTATCCCAACACCCGATTGCTGTCGGTGACCAGCCGCGACTGGTTCCAGCACAACGAGGGGATGCACTACCGGCTCGACAACTACTGCCTGATGCTGGACAAGGTGACCAACTACCTGAAATCCATCGGCGACATGCAGCGCCTGGATCTGGTGCGCCGCTGCTTCTATCTCAAGGTGTGCGACGGTCTGAGCCACCCGAAGGAGGAGCACTCCCCGGACTGGCGCCGGGAGCAGATGGCCCAGCTGGTGGCTTACTGGGGCTGGAGCCCGGAGCGGCTGCATCACCTGGATCATCGCCAGGAGTGGAAGGTCGAGGACGTCAAGGTGGCCTACGCCGAGTTGCTGGAGGCCCTGATGCAGAGCTACCGCAACCTCATCCAGTTCGCCCGCCGCAACAACATCAGCGAGTCCATCAACCCGGAAGACATCGGCATACTGTCGCGCAAGCTCTATGCCGCCTTCGAGAGCCTGCCGGGCAAGGTGCAGCGGATCAACCTCAAGATAGCGCCGGATCTCGGCGAGCCGGATCTCAGCCTGGTGCAGGTGCCCCACGGCCGCCTGAATCGCGCCGGCTGGTATCTCTACAAGCACTCTCTGGAGCCCGCCGACATCATAGGTCGGGCGCCGCTCGAATATAACGGCTACATCAGCAAGCTGGTGGCCTGGGCCTACTTCAACGGCCTGCTGACCCCCCAGTCCAGGGTGCACCTGTTCAATCAGGGCTCGGATCTGCACATCGACAACCTGCACCAGTTCTGTCGCGATCTCTCGGGGACCTTCCCGGTCAAGTACCCTCGCGCCACCAACCTGGCCCTGAGCCGTCCGTGCGAGATCCACCAGCTCTCCATCTTCCTCAACCTGGAGACGGACCCGTCCAGCCACTGGGTGGGCCAGGTGATCGAGTTCGACGCCAATGCCGCGGACGTCTTCTCCTTCGGTCGCAACCAGGAGTGTCTGGTGGGATCCGTGGATCTGGTCTATCGCAACTCCTGGAGCGAGATCCGCACCTTGCACTTCCAGGGGGAGGAGGCGGTGGTCGATGCCCTCACCACCATACTCGGCAAGATGCACCAGGATGCCGCCGCCCCCGAGATGATAGAGGTGTTCTGTTACAGCCAGCACTTCCGCTCCCTGGTGCGCACCCGCTTCCAGCAGCTGGTGGCCGAGTGCATAGAGCTGCGTCTGGCCCGCGACAAGCAGCAGCTGGTCAAGACGCTGGCCCTTGGCCGGGAGAAGTACGGTATCTTCTTCGAGCGGCGCGGGGTCTCGGTGAAGAAGCTGGAAAACGCCATCGACTTCTATCGCCACATATCCCACAACAAGCTGGATCACCTGCCGCTGCGGCTCGACAAGACCCACAGCCAGCACCTGCCCGGCATAGTCGACACCTACGCCAGCGAGGGGCTGGTGCAGTTCTTCTTCGATACCCGGGATGCGGGCACCAACATCTATATCCTGGACGAGGCGAACCGGGTGGAGATCTACCAGCACTTCGCCGGCAACAAGGATGAGCTGGTGCAGGGGGTGAACCGCTTCTACACCTCGGGCCACGAGCGTTTCAGCGATGCGGGCCAGTTCAGCAACTTCAACCTGCCCCAGTATTATGAAATCGTGCAGATGGGCGACAAGCTGGAGGTGATCCCCTACCGCAGCCAGAATCCGCAGCGGGACAATCCGGGGGCGGCCCGGGAAGTAGGGTGATGGAAGCGGGGTGATGTGCCGGGCACATCGCCAACGGGATGAAAGCAAACGGCCTGCATGATGCAGGCCGTTGTCGTATCTGTGGTGCTACATCAGGCGCCGAGGCGCGCCAGCAGCCAGTGGCGGATGTCGGCGAGCTGGGGTCGGCAGATCTCGTGGCGCATGGGGTATTCGTGCCACTCCAGGCTGAGGCCCGCCGCCTCCAGCCGGTTCTTGGCATCCCAGCCCATGGAGAGGCTCACCACGTCATCATAGATGCCGTGCATGTAGCAGATGGGCAGGGCGCGGGCGGCCTCGCTCATCTCCTCGACCAGTTGCTCGGGGGCCGCCAGATAGGTGGACATGCAGAGCAGGCCCGCCAGCTTTGCTTGATAGCGCAGCGCGGTGAAGGAGGCGATGACGCCCCCCTGGGAGAAGCCGGCCAGCACTATGTTGCCCGGGGCGAAGCCCTCGGCCACCAGCCGATCCAGCAGGGCGGCGATACGATCGGCGGACTCGCGTACATGGGACTCCACGGCGCGATCCGCCGGGTCGTCGAAGCTCTTGATGTCGTACCAGCCGCGCATCTTGTAGCCCATGTTGATGGTGATGGGCCGCTCAGGTGCATCGGGCAGCAGGTGACGGACCGGCAGGGTGGTGGGCAGCGCAAGGGCATCGACCAGGGGCGCGAGCCCGGCGCCGGAATCCCCCAGCCCGTGCAGCCAGATCACCGCATGACGGGCGCCCTGGGGATGCAGATCCATCATGGGAGACTCTGCCATCATGGGAACTGGACGGGCTCGCCCGCCTGGGTGGTGCAGGCACGGGTCAGCAGGGCCTTGAGCTCGTCGCCGAAGCGGTTGTCGATCCAGCTGTCACCGCGCAGCTCGAAGTGGAAGCCGTTCTCCCGGGTGGCCACCCAGATCTGGTGCAGGGGCTCCTGCTTGTTGATGATGACCTTGGTCTTGTTCTCGAAGCTTAAGGTCAGCACACCGCCTGCTCGCTCGCAGTCGATATCCGGATACCCCTCGTCGATAACGTCTTCCACATACTGGAAAAAGGCGTCGGTCAGGGCGTGATACTCGTGATCCTTCATCGGTTTATCCTGTTGCTTTTAACAATGTGAGTGCGATTATAGAGGGCCAAAAATTTTTTCGCAGCGAACCATTATGATTACCCAGTTCACCAAGTGCCTGTTTGCCGCGTCGCTGTCGTTCGGGTTGGCCGCCTGCGGCCTGACGGGGCCACTCTACATGCCACCGGCCGAGCAGCCCGCCTCCACTGAGCAAGCACCGGCACAGCCCAAGACAGAGAGTACACCGCAAGCCGCCTCGCCTGCGACCGCCACACCGGCCTCCGAGGCCGCGCCGCAATAATCTAGGAAGGAACCGCCCCCTTGGATCACTTTAACTACGACGCCGACGGCCAGCTTCAGGCCGAGCAGCTTCCCCTGCAACAGCTCGCCGACCAGTACGGTACCCCGCTGTATGTCTACTCCCGCGCCACCCTGGAGCGCCACTGGCACGCCTTCGATCAGGCGGCGGGGGACATTCCCCATCTGATCTGCTACGCGGTCAAGGCCAACTCCAACCTGGCGCTGCTCAACCTGCTTGCCCGCCTGGGCTCGGGTTTTGACATCGTCTCCGGCGGGGAGCTGTCCAGGGTGCTGGCGGCAGGGGGAGATCCGGCCAAGGTGGTCTTCTCCGGCGTCGCCAAGAGCGAGGCCGAGATGCGCCTCGCGCTGGAGAAAGAGATCCTCTGCTTCAACCTGGAGTCGGAAGCCGAGCTGGAGCGCCTGAACCGGGTCGCTGGCAGCATGGGCAAGAAGGCGCGCGTCTCGGTGCGGGTCAATCCCGACATAGACGCCGGCACCCATCCCTATATCTCCACCGGCCTCAAGCAGAACAAGTTCGGCATCCCCATAGAGCAGGCGCCCGCTATCTATCGCAAGGCGGCGGCCATGGCCCACATCGAGATCAAGGGGGTGGATTGCCACATAGGCTCTCAACTCACTGAATTGAATCCCTTTATGGAGGCGGCGGACAAGCTGCTGAAGCTGATCGACGAGCTGGCGGCCGAAGGCATCCATATCCATCACCTGGACGTGGGCGGGGGCCTGGGGGTCAACTATGGCGCCGAGCAGCCACCGCACCCGACCGAGTACGCCGAGGCGCTCAAGCAGAAGCTGGCGGGCCGGGATCTGACCCTGCTGTTCGAGCCGGGCCGTGCCATAGTCGCCAACGCCGGCGTGCTGTTGACCCGGGTCGAGTTCCTCAAGCCCGGCGAGACTCGCAACTTCGCGCTGATCGACGCCGGCATGAACGATCTGCTGCGCCCCTCCCTCTACGGCGCCTGGATGAACATCATAGAGGTGGACAGCCGCACGACCCACGAGAAGGCGCTGTACGACGTGGTCGGCCCCGTGTGTGAAACCGGTGACTTCCTCGGCAAGGAGCGTACCCTGGCGATTGCCGAGGGCTCCCTGCTGGCGGTCCGCTCCGCCGGCGCTTACGGCTTCACCATGTCCTCCAACTACAACACCCGTCCCCGTGCGGCCGAGGTACTGGTGGACGGTGACCAGGCCCACCTCATTCGTGAGCGGGAGCAGCTGGCCGACCTCTGGCGTGGCGAGCATCTGCTGCCTTGAGCTATATGGATTTTCAGCGTTCCTCCAGGTGAGAGCGTGATAAACGGTGAGACAGGAACGCGCGATGTTGATTGAATTTTCCAGGATGCATGGGGGTTTGGACAACGACTTCAGGGTGGTTGGCGACTTTCGTTACGGCCTGAACGGCGCAGGGAAAAAAGATGTTGATTGAATTTTCCAAGATGCATGGCCTGGGCAACGACTTCATGGTGGTGGACGGTGTCACCCAGAAGGTGTTTTTCAGCAACGACGTCATCAAGAAGCTGGCGGATCGCCACTTTGGCATCGGCTTCGATCAGCTGCTGCTGGTGGAGCCGCCCTATGATCCCGAGCTCGACTTCCACTACCGCATCTTCAATGCCGATGGCAGCGAGGTGGAGCAGTGCGGCAACGGTGCCCGCTGTTTCGCCCGTTTCGTGCGGCTCAAGGGGCTGATCAACCGGGATCGCATCGCGGTCAGCACGGCCCGTGGCCGCATCACCCTGCAGCTGGAGGGTGAGAACCAGGTCACGGTCAACATGGGGGTGCCCCAGTTCGAGCCGGGCAAGATCCCGTTTCGCGCCCAGAAGGCGGAGAAGACCTACCTGCTGCGGGCGCAGGATCACACTGTGATGTGCGGTGCCGTCTCCATGGGCAATCCCCACTGCGTCATCGAGGTGCCCTCGGTGGCCGATGCTCCGGTGGAGACCCTGGGCCCCATCATGGAGCGCCACGAGCGTTTCCCCGAGCGGGTCAACGTCGGCTTCATGGAGATGGTCAGTGCCAGCGAGATCAAGTTGCGGGTGTTCGAGCGCGGGGTGGGGGAGACCCTGGCCTGCGGCACCGGCGCCTGTGCGGCCGTGGTGCTCGGCATCAGCCAGGGCAAGCTCAGGGAGCGGGTCACCGTCACCCTGCCGGGGGGCAAGCTGACCATCGCCTGGAAGGGGCCGGGTCAGCCGGTCTACATGACGGGCCCGGCCGAGCATGTCTTTGATGGCCAGATAGAGCTGTAAGCCAGTGAGCTGGCCAGCCGAACATATGACGGGCCCGGCCGAGCATGTTTTTGATGGTCAGATAGAGCTGTAAGCCAGTGAGCGGGCCAGTCGAGCATATGACGGGCCCGGCCGAGCATGTCTTTGATGGCCAGATAGAGCTGTAAGCCAGTGAGCGGGCCAGTCGAGCATATGACGGGCCCGGCCGAACACGTGTTCGACGGCCAGATAGAGTGATAGGCATCGAGCGGGGACGTCCTCCGCGCAGCCAAACGGTAATGTCGGGGCCCTGTGCCCCTTTTTCGGATGGATCAACCAAGTTATGAGCGAACTCAAACGGCAGGAATCACTGATGGACGAAGCCACAGTGCTGGAGTACCTGGCCCGTTACCCCGAGTTTTTCCAGCGCCACGGGGCCATGCTGGACAGGATCCGCATTCCCCATGAGCACAAGGGCACCATCTCCCTGGTGGAGCGCCAGCTGGACAGACAGCGCGAGCGCATCGAGCAGCTGGAGCAGGAGATCACCGAACTGATGGGGATCGCCAGCGAGAACGAGCGGATCTTTCGGGTCTATGCGGATCTCTATGGCGAGCTGTATGGCTGCCAGACCCTGTTCGAGCTGAGCGCCGTGATGGGCAAGGCCTTCGTGCAGCGGCTGCGACTGACCGGCCTGCGGCTCTGGCTCAGCCCGAAGAAATTCCCGCTGAGCGGCCCCGAGCAGCGTTTCCTTGCGGACGGCAAGCAGCTCGACCAGCTGCTGGGCCAGCGGCTGCCCGGGACGGATTACTACTTCGGCCGGCTCAACCAGAGCGAGAAGCAGGCGCTGTTTGGCAGCGACGTGCTGGTCAACTCCGTGGCCCTGATGCGGCTCGGGGATCTCGGCGTGCTGGCCTTCGCCAGCTCGGATCCCAGCCACTTCACCCCCCACAACGACACCCTGCTGCTGGGTCAGCTGGGGCGTCTGCTGCAACTGCGTCTGCCCGAGCTGGTTCGTGGCTAAGGCACCCCTCCCCGCCGCCCCCCTGCCTCCCGCCCTGGCGGGGGAACTCACCGCCTTTATCGAATACCTGAGGGTCGAGCGCCAGCTCAGCCCTCATACCCGCAGCAACTATCAGGCCCATCTGGAGGCCATGGCCGCCGAGCTGGTCAGGCTGGGGGTCGATGACTGGGCCCGGCTCGAGGCAAGCCAGGTGCGCAGCCTGGTGACCCGGATGCACAAGGCCGGCCTGGCCCCCCGATCGCTCGCCACCAAGGTCTCTGCCCTGCGCAGCTTCTGCGACTGGCAGGTGCGCCAGGGGCGGCTCCCTGCCAACCCGGCCCGCGGCATAGTGACCCCCAAGCAGGGGCGGCCGCTGCCCAAAAACCTCGACGTGGACGAGATGTACCAGCTGCTCAACATCACCGACGAGCAGGATCCGCTGGCGGTGCGGGATCGCGCCATCATGGAGCTGATGTACTCCTCCGGGCTGCGCCTCGCCGAGCTGGTGGGGCTCAACCTCGCGGACGTGAAGCTCGATGAGCGCCAGCTCAGGGTCACCGGCAAGGGGTCGCGGGAGCGGGTGCTGCCCATGGGCAGGATGGCGGTGGAGTGGCTGCAGAAGTGGCTCAAGGTGCGGCCCTTGCTGGCGGGGGACGAGGGGGAGGCGCTGTTCGTCTCCAAGCGCCGACAGCGACTGTCGGCCCGCTCGGTACAGGAGCGGCTCGACGGCTGGGGCAACAAGCAGGCCCTCAATGCCCACGTCCATCCCCACAAGCTGCGCCACAGCTTCGCCACCCACATGCTGGAGTCCTCCGGCGATCTGCGGGCGGTGCAGGAGCTGCTGGGCCACGCCGATCTCTCCACCACCCAGATCTATACCCACCTCGACTTCCAGCATCTGGCCAAGGTGTATGACAGCGCCCACCCCAGGGCCAAACGGGACCCTGCCACCCCGGAAGATGAGTGAGCTTTGCCAGTTATCAAGGGGCCAAGCGGGATCCCGCTACCCCGGAAGATGAGTAAAGGCGGCTGTGCTCGAATGGTTCTGCTCCCTTCTCCCCTAATGGGAGAAGGCTTGGGGATGAGGGGAATGGGTTTGACAACAGGTAACGGGAACAGCCCCATAAAGAGGAATGACCATGCAGTTCTATCGTCGCTGGCAGCCGGTGGCCGCCATCTCGTTTGATCTTGACGACACCCTCTATGACAACGGCCCCGCCATAGCGCGGGCCGAGCAGTGGATGCTGAGCCACCTGCGCAGCGAATACCTGGCCACCGCCATGCTGGACAAGGCGCGCTGGCTCGAGCTCAAGCGCAACCTGCTGCTGGCCCGGCCCGAGCTGAGCCAGGACGTCAGCCTGGCGCGCCAGCACGGCATCCGCGAGGCCATGGTGCAGGGGGGCATGGCCGCCTCCCGGGCGGATCAGGAGGCAGAGCGGGTGTTCGCCGCCTTTCTCGCCGAGCGCTCGAAGATAGAGGTGAGCGAGGCAACTCACGCCCTGCTGGCTCGCCTGGCGGAACGCTACCCCCTGGCGGTCATCACCAATGGCAACCTGGATCTGGTGCAGGCCGGTCTCGCGGACTACTTCACCCTGGTCTGCAAGGCGGGGGCGGGGGCCAGGATGAAGCCGGCGCCGGACATGTTCGTGCAGGTGCAGCAGGCCCTCGGGCTCGCCCCCGGCCAGATACTCCACGTGGGGGATCATCCCGAGACGGACGTGCTGGGGGCCAGGTTGCACGGCTTCAAGGCTGCCTGGCTCAACGAGCGCCGGTTGCCCTGGCAGTCGTTGCGGTTGCTGCCGGATGTGGAGCTCGCCACCCTCGACGAGCTGGCCGGGCTGCTGCTCTGATCCACGCCGAGGGGCAGAGAAAGAGATGCGCATGAGAGGTCATTTATTTATCCTTGGCGCGGACTGACAAGGGAGTGCTGGGCGTGAGTGGAATGAAGAGTGTCATCTGGTTGGCCATCCCCATGGTGCTGGGGGGCTGCGATCTGTTTAGCGACCACTACCGGATGGAGTTTCGGGATGGATCCTGGCGGGATATCGCCATTTCGCCCTTTTCGGATCAGGCCCGCTGGCGTGAAGGGTGCGCCACCGGCGAGATACTGGTGGACATGACCCTGCCCCTGAAGCGAGGCAAGGTGGTCGATGGCCGCGAACAGCTGCTGATCGGCGGCGAGCTGTTCGAGCTGGAAGAGGCCCGGCTATATCGCGGCAACGGCATGGTGCTGGGGCAGGCCCCTGACCATGTCCAGCGAGGCCTCAAGGGGCTGGATGTCTGTCGCACCCTGCGCCCGGATCGCGGGGCCCTGCCCAAGTTGAAGGGCAAGGGGTTCGGCGACTAGCCGCCTGGCGCCCCTGCTCCCGGATCGCGGGGCCCTGCCCAAGTTGAAGGGCAAGGGGGTCGGCGACTAGCCCGCCCGCTGCCGATACTGGCGACAGGCGTCGCCGAAGGCGCTAAACAGCTTAATGGAGTGGGGGTTCTCTTTCGCCTTCCACTCCGGGTGCCACTGCACCGCCAGCAGGAAGGGGGAGAGGGCGGGGGCATGGATCGCTTCGATCAGCCCGTCTTCGGCATGGGCCAGGGGGGCCAGCCCCTTGGCCAGCGTCTTGATCCCCTGGCCGTGCAGGGAGTTGACCGGGATCTGCGCCTCCCCCATCAGGTCGGCAAACCAGCTGCCGGGCACCAGGCTCACCTGGTGGCTGTGGCCATACTGCTCCTCCACGGGATCGTCCGCATCCTCCCTGTGATCCGCATAGCCGGGCTCGCAATAGACCTTCTGATGAATATCCCCGCCCAGCGCCACGTTGATCTCCTGCATGCCGCGGCAGATGCCGAGCAGGGGCAGTCCCCGATCGAGGGCGGCGCGCACCAGTGCTATGTCGAACAGATCCCTGTCCCTGTCCTGGGCCTTCTCCGGGGTCAGGTTCTCCTGACCGTAGAGGGCGGGATCTATGTTGGATCCGGCCCCGCTCAGGTAGACCCCATCGACGAGATCCAGATACTGCTCCAGATCAGCTGTCCCGCAGCAGGTGGGAACCAGCAGGGGCACGCAGCCGCTGAGCTCCACCAGGGGGGTGATGTATTTGTGGGTCATTACCTGGTAGGCGTGGCCACTGCGGGCCTGGGCCCCCATGGTCATCAACACGACGGGTTTGGAATGGGAACTGGGGTTGGGCATAGGTCACCTTGGCTATCCTTGGCGGTCTCATCCTGCGCCTTGGGAAGGCCCTTGCCGCGTCACTCTCGCAAAGGCATGCCTCAAGGCATGGTCATGGGATCAGGGTCGTGCCACAGTGCCAGAATCGTCGGTCAGCCTGGGCGATGACAGCCTGGATCCCGATCCCAGTCTGCCAAGGCCGTTCAATATGTCAAACGAAATGATACGTTAATGTTAAATCTCGTGGCGACTGAGCCAGCTTGAGTCCCTGCGTCAGGGGCTTGAGCGGCAGTCGGCGGGCATTTGGGGGAAAGGCGTGGTGGATATATTAAACATCCGGCCCTGATGGCCGGATAGCAGAAGGGGCCCGCAGGCCCCTCGTCGATTCAGGCATTGAGGATGAACTGCTCTATCACCCTGGCCACGCCGTCCTCGTCGTTGCGGGCCGTGGTGTGTTGCGCCAGCGTCTTGATCTCGTCGGTGGCGTTGCCCATGGCGACCCCGAGTCCGGCATATTCGATCATGTGGCGGTCGTTGCCCGCATCGCCCACCGCGATCACCTGGTGGGCGGTGAGGCCCAGATGCTCCGCCAGGGCGGCCACGCCGGTGCCCTTGTTGCTTCGCTTGTTCATGAACTCGAGGAAGTAGGGGGAGCTGCGCACCACCGTGTAGCGCTCATAGAGCTCGGCGGGCAACTGGGCGATAGCGCGGGAGAGCTGGGGCTCTGGGTCTATCATCATCACCTTCATGATCTGCTCGTCGGCGGGCAGGGTGGCGAAGTCCACCAGGTTGATCGGCATCTTGATCAGTTGGGACTCGTGCTCTGTGTAGGTGCTGACCCTGGGGCTGATGAGGCCCTGGCGGACGGAGAAGCCGTGGACGTTGACCCCCAGCTCAGAGGCGAGATGGGCGATGGCGCTGGCGTCGCTGCCGGTCAGCAGCTGGCTGCGCAGTATGCGTTGATCCGCGACCTGCTGCACCAGGGCGCCGTTGTAGCAGATGACATAGTCATCCTGACCGGTGAGGCCGAGTTCGGCCAGATAGGGCGTCATGCCTTCCAGCGGGCGGCCCGAGGTCAGCACTACTGTGACGCCCTGGGCGCGGGCGGCCGCGATGGCGGCATGGGTGCGGGAGGTTATTTTACCGTGCGGGTTCAGCAGGGTGCCATCCATATCCAATGCGATCAGCTTGTACATCTTCTCACTACCTGAGTCTGGCCGGCCCGCCCTATGGGGCCAAGGGGAGGCCGAGTGTAGCGAAAATCGCCGCCGGGATCACGCCGCCATCGCCTAAGAGGGGCCATGGCGCCTCTCAGTGCTGGCCCTCGTAAGGGGTCAGTTGCAGTTGATCTTCCCGGATGGCGAAGTGGATGGGGCCGTGTTCTATGTCGACCCTGTTGTGGTGATGGGCCATCTCCACCTCGACACCGGGGAAGAGGCGCTGGGTGGCGATGATGTCCATGTTGGCCATCAGGGCCTGCAGCTCGCGCTGCGCCTCGGCAAGCTGTTCATCAAGGGACTTGCTCTCGTCCAGCTGACGGGTGCGCAGCTCCTTGATCTTCTTCAGGGTCTCGGGATTGCGCTTGTCGCCGGGCAGTTGCAGCAGCCGCAGGATGAGATCCTGCAGCTTGTCGAGCTGCTCCCGGCAGGCCTGCTTGCGTTGACGCAGGGCCTGCTCCTGCTCCTTGTGGCTGAAGTAGCCGCCGAGGATCTGCAGCCGGGTCCGGTTCGCCGCCGAGGCCCCGAGCACGGGCGCCATGATGAGCCGGTTGGCGATGTTGATGCCGCCGATGAGGTGGCCCTTGCGCATGGCGCTGTCCCCGACCCTGATGTCCTGGCCGCTGCGGCAATAGCTGTGGCTGAGCTGGCTCTGGATATGGATGTCGCCATCGGCCTCCAGCCTGGCGTACTGGGCATAGCTGGCGTGGATCTCGCCCCCGGCGTTGAGGTGGCAGAGGTACTGGTCCCCCTCCAGCTTGCGCCCTATGATGCCGTTGCGCACCGTGATGGTGCCGCCGGATTCGATATAGCCCCCCTCGACGAAGCCCCCTATCACCACATCGCCGCTGGTCTTGATCCGCATGCCGGGCATGACGTCCCCGGTGACCAGCAGGGAGCCCTCGAACATGACGTGACCGTGGCGAATGTCGACCTGCTTGACGCTCAGCACCTCGTCCACCCTCATGCCGGCCCGCTCCTGGCAAGGTAGCCCGGCACGGGTCGCCAGCAGCAGATCCGGATCCTCGGGGGAGAAACAGGTTCCTTCTCCCGCCGTCATGGCGCTCTCCTTGCCGGAACGGGCCGGCAGCACCTGGCCCGTCACCGTGAAGCCGTCTATACCCTGGGTGGCGGGGTGGCGCCGCATCAGGGGGGCGCCCGCCTTGACGGTGAGCAGGGTGCCGAGATCGCGCATGTCCACCTTGCCGTGGTCCACCTCCTGGGGCCTCAGGATCCGCTCCGCCGCCGTCTCCACCAGCCGCTCCAGCCGGGTATCCTGGCCGTGCCTGGCCGCCTTGCCCAGGGCGATGACGGGGCTGAGCCGGGCGCCGGGAGCCGCCTCGCTGGCGGCCTTGATGGCGGCGGCGAGCAGCCGCTCGCTTACCCCCTGCTTGATTGGGCTCGCCGCCACGGCCTCCTGCAACTGCGCCAGGGTCAGGGGGCTGCCGCCCCAGTCGGCGGTGATCTGGGCGCTGGCGCTCATCTGATCCTTGTCGACCAGCACGAGGAGCCGGGCATCCTGCCGCTGGGCTATGGGCACGGGAGGGTGGGAGGGGGCGTCCGGCTGGGTCAGCAGGGTGTTGAGCAGGGCGACGGCCTGCCGGATCCCCTCGTCGAGGGGCTGATAGCGTCTGCAGTTGGAGAGCCGCAGCAGGGCCAGGACATGTTGCTCCTGGACGGGCTCGGTGAGACCCGGGGTAATGCGCAGACAGACATAGGTCATGTCTGCCGACAGCTGAAACCACGCTTTGCTTAACACCGGGATCCTCCTTCGTTGTCCCGATCCGGCTAGCCCCCTGTGGCCGGGGGCGGGATCCTTGCCAAGAGTCGATGCCGCCAGGGCGGCCAAGAACCGCAGTATTCTGACATTTCGCCGTCCGGGTCAACGAGCCGAGTGCAAATGGGTGAGCCGGGTTGAGGAAATCCTGTGTGACGGGGAGTTGGGCCGATGGCGAAGGCGCGGCGGCTTGCTGAGTGTCAAATGAGGTGTTTTTGGCGGTATCTGCTGACTATTTCACCGACTGCCGCCCCCGACGGACATCAAGTTCAGGGTGGCGATACGATTCACCTTGCCAGAGGCGGTTCAAGGGATTTTAATCTGCCGCCGCCCCGAGGCGCTGATGCCGGTCGCTGCGACCATACTGCCCTCTTGTCCAACCGAACGAGCCCCATGACCGCCCAAGGCCACCTGCTGTTTTCCGTTACCTGCGCCCTGCTTGCCCACAAGGTCGAACTCACTCCGGCCCTGGCCGCGGGTAGCCTGTGGCACATAGTGCCCATGGCCCTGGCCAGCGCCCTGCTGCCGGATCTCGATCACCCCCAGTCCCTGCTCGGTCGGCAGTTGCCCTGGATCTCGGGGCCCCTCTCCCGCCTGTTTGGCCATCGAGGCTTCACCCACAGCCTGCTGGCGGTTGGCCTGGGGATATGGGGGCTGGCGCAGTTTCAGGCACCAGGCCCCTTGTCCGGGGTGATGAAGGATGCCCTCATCGTCGGCTACCTCAGCCACCTGCTCGGGGACTGGCTCACCCCCATGGGGATTCCCCTGCTCTGGCCCTGGCGCCGGCGCTTTCGGCTGCCCGGCCTGCCCCTCAAGAGTGGCGGGGGCTACGAGAGGGCCTTCTGCCTGCTGACCCTGGCGCTCGCCGGGTACTGGGTGCATGGGAATGGGGGCTTCGGTGCCTTCTAGTCCGGTATCAGTCGATGCGGCTGGCGGTTCTGGTCAGGGTGAGGTAGTCGGCGAGCACCGGCAGGCCCTGCAGGTGGCGGCGCAGCATGTCGAGGGCGGCGAAGGCGAGGATCCGGCGGCCGCTCTCGGGATCCGGGTGACTTAGCTTCACCGTCTGGCCGATTCGCTGGCCGTCTGCGCACAGCAGCAGCGGCACGCCGTCTGGGCCCGCACTGCCTATGGTCAGGCTGGGTTCCCGTCCGCTGCAGGTCAGATGGTCGAGCTCGCTCGGGAGGTTGTGGCTGAAGCTGGCCTCCAGCACCGGATGGGGGTGGCACATGGCCAGCAGGGCGCCCCGGCTCTCGCCTTCCTGCAGCCACAGCGGCCGCTCCCCCAGCAGGGCCAGGATCTGCTGCGCCGGCTCCTCGTTCCCCCGTCCCACCAGCCAGGGACTTATCTCCCCGAGCAGGCGCGCCTCGGCGGCCGCCATGTCGGCGGCGCTGGCCCCATGGCCGATGAGTTTCAGCTCGATGAGGGGCATGGAGGAGCGGTAGCCGAGTTCGATGCCGGCGGGCCAGGGCGCTGCATCCAGCTTGTCCGAGAGGGCGGATTCCGAGATGCCGAAGGTATAGAAGCGGCGCAGCTCTGTGTCCGTCTCTTCCCCCGCCAGCGCCTTGAGGCGCGGCAGGATTTGCTCGTACACCATCTGTTTGAACTCGAACGGCACGCCCGGGGTGAAGAAGAGCCGGCTCTGGCCGTGGCTGGCCGGGTGGCTGACCAGGAAGCCGCAGGCGGTGCCGACCGGGTTGTCGAGGATCTCGCAGCCCCGGGGCAGCCAGGCCTGCTTGCTGTTGCTCTGGGCCATGGTGCGGCCCCGGCTGGCGTAGCGCTCGGCCATGGTGGCGAGCCAGTCGGGGAACAGGGTCAGGGGCTGGCCGAAGGCCTCGGCCGCTGCCTGGGCGGTGAGATCATCCGCGGTGGGGCCCAGGCCCCCGCACACCAGCACCACCTCGGCCCGGCTGGCACTTTCCTGCAAGGCGGCCTTCAGATCGGCGAGGTTGTCCCCCACTGTGAGGCGGCGGCGCACCTGCCAGCCCTGTTCCAGCAGCAGGGCGCTGAGCCAGGCGGCGTTGGTGTCCACCACCAGGCCGGTCACTATCTCGTCCCCCGTGCTGATGATCTCGATACGCATGCAGACTCCTTGGATGGTGGGCCCCGATCAGGGCTTGTTGTGCTCGAAGTAGTAGCTGATCCGGGTGCGCGGGTTGAGGTACTCGAACACAGCCGGCGGCAGTCGCTTGGGGTGGATCACCTTGGCAATCGTCAGCTCGGCCTGCTCGAGATCTATGATGGCCGCCTCCTGGCGCGGGATGCGGGGATCGTACACCAGCACGGCGGGGTAGAGCAGGCGGGAGGCGTTGACCGACATCACCAGCCCGACCTGGCCATTGGAGAGCTGCACCACGCTGCCGGGCGGGTAGATGCCCATCAGGCGGATCAGCATGCCGAGGTGGTCGGTGTTGAACTGGGCCTTGCGCTGCTTGTAGAGGTTGCCGAGGGCCGAGTAGGGCACCTTGGCCTGTAGGTGGCAGAGGTTGTCGTACTCGTTGATGAGGGACACTATCTGGGTCAGGGGGTCGAGCTGATCCCCCCTGAGCCCCTGGGGTCCGCTGCCGTCCAGGTATTCGTGATGGTACTGCACTATGCGCTTCGCCGGCTCCGGGAAGCCGCTGGCCAGGCTCAGCAGCTCCAGGCCATAGCGCGGGTGCTGGGCCATCAGATTCTGCTCCGGTTTGGTCAGGGGGCTTGTCTTGCGCAGGATCTGGCTCGGGATCTTCAGCTTGCCGATGTCGTGGAACAGGGCCCCCATGCCGACCTGGCGAATAGCCTCGGCTGGCAACTTGCACTCCCTGGCCAGCAGCATGCTGAGCACGCTGACGTTGAGGGAGTGAAACTGGAGGCTGTTGCCATCCGCGCTGTCGGAGACCAGGTGCAGCACCATCTCGTCCACCGACAGCAACTGATCCGTCATGGCGTTGATCAGCTCCTGGGCCTCATTGATGGCGTTGAGGGGGCGGGACTGGATCTTGCCCATCAGGTTGCGCACCTGGGCCAGGGACTGCTGGAAATGCTTCTCGCACTGCTGCAGATCCCGGCGATAGCGCTGCAACTGCTCGATGCGCCTGGCCTTCTCCTGCTGCATCTCCTGCTGGCGGCCGACGAGATCGTCAGTGCCATCCGGTGCGGGCTGCACCTGATCGAGGGGCTTGGGGGGGGCGTCGCTCTTGTCGGGAATGATGGTCACCAGCTTGAGACCGAGCCGACGGATCAGCTCTATCTCCTCTTCACTCTTGAGTTTGAAGCTGGAAAACAGGAAGGGGTGCTCGCGCCATCCCAGTGGCAGGGAGACGTAATTGCCGACTTGCAGCCGATCTACGGAGATCTTGATTCCTGTCATGGGGTTGGACACGAGAGACACACAGAGCCGTATGCTAGTCAAAGGCAGGGGTGAATACAAAAGGTATCTGATGACAGGATGAGCGCTTTATTATAGGCTTCTAGATGTCCAGACATATTTACCGATGCAGTACAGGGAGTCAGCATGCCGATCAAGATCCCGGACCAGTTGCCCGCCGCCGAAGTGCTGGGGCAGGAGAACATCTTCGTGATGACGGAATCCCGGGCCGTCACCCAGAACATCCGTCCGCTGCGGGTGCTCATCCTCAACCTGATGCCCAAGAAGATAGAGACCGAGATCCAGCTGATGCGGATGCTCTCCAACTCGCCGTTGCAGGTGGACGTGGATCTGCTGCGCATAGACGATCGGGAGTCGAAGAACACGCCCCAGGCGCACCTGGAGAACTTCTATCACGACTTCGAGCAGGTGCGTGGCAACAACTACGACGGCATGATCATCACGGGGGCGCCGCTCGGGCTGGTGGAGTTCGAGGAGGTGGTCTACTGGCCGCGCATCGTCGAGATCATCGAATGGTCCCATCAGCACGTGACCTCGACCCTGTTCCTCTGCTGGGCGGTACAGGCGGCGCTCAAGGCGCTCTACGGCATGGAGAAGCAGACCCACGGCGAGAAGCTGTCAGGGGTCTATCGCCACCATCGCCTCGATGAACATGAGCCGCTGCTGCGTGGCTTCGATGACGAGTTCGTCGCCCCCCACTCCCGCTATGCCGCCTTCGACGGTGACCTCATCCGCGCCCACACCGATCTGCAGATCTTCGCCGAGTCAGAGGAAGCTGGGGTCTATCTGGCGGCGACCAAGGATTGCCGACAGGTGTTCGTCACCGGCCACCCGGAATACGATGCCCTGACCCTGGATGGCGAATATCAGCGGGATCTGGCGGCCGGGCTCACCCCCGTCATCCCGGTCAACTACTATCCGGACGACAATCCCGGCCAGACTCCGCGCGCCACCTGGCGCAGCCACGGCCACCTGCTGTTTTCCAACTGGCTCAACTACTACGTCTATCAGCTCACCAGCTATCGGTTGGAGGACATCGGCAAGGTGTTCACCTACGAGCAGCCCAAAGGCTAGGTGTCTCGGGCTGGCTCACCCGCTATTGGTTGGAGGGTATCGGCAAGGTGTTCAGCCATGAGGAGCAGCCCAAGGGCTAGGTGTCGTCGGGCCGGCTCACCCGCTATCGGCTGGAGGGCATCGGCAAGGTATTCACTTAATCAGCAGTCCAAGGGCCAGGGCACCCTTTAGTCGGCCCCGGCCAGCCGTCGCCCCCGGGTGTCGAGCCAGTGACGGTGGCAGGCCAGGGTGAAGGCGCCGGGCCGCCTGGCCCGGATGGCGGCCATGGCCTCCGGCTGGGGCTGGCCCAGGGTCATCAGCAGCAGGGCCGCCACCAGCCCGGTGCGGCCGCTTCCACCGTGACAGTGCATGGCCAGGTGCCTGCCCTCGCTCAGCAGGGAGAGCAGTTGCGGCAGCACGGGGGGCCAGGCCTGCTCGAAGGCTTCATCGGGGGCCTCATCGTCCGCTATGGGCAGGTGGAACCAGGCCATGCCCCTGGCCCTGACCAGTGAGCCGAGGGACCCTGCGCCGCGTGCGGCCAGCTCATCCTTCGTCATCAGCGTGAGCACACCGCCAGCACCGGCCAGCTGCAACTGGGCCAGGGCGAGGGGCATGGCAACCTGCTGGTTGCCGGGGCAGGGGGTGAGCAACAGCTGGCCGTCGAGGCGCGGAACCTCCAGGCTCCAGAAGGGGTGGGCACTGAGCATGAGGATCCTTGTCGGTGCTGAGAGGGTGTCAAACGAACTTGTTGGCCCCCTGTTTGAGTGCGGCACAGCATAGAGGGCGCGGGTGCGATGTCAATCTGCGTTGTGTTCGGCCCGGTTTACGGGCAGAGTCTAAAAAAATTGAGCGATGGAAGGAGTAGAGATGAGAAACCTGGATCAACTGGACTTGGACATCCTGGCCCATCTGTTTCGCGATGCGGGCATGACCAACAAGGATTTGGCGGCCCTGGTCGGGGTGGCTCCCTCCACCTGCCTGGAGCGGGTGCGCAAGCTGCAACAGGACGGGGTGCTGAAGGGCGCTCACTGCGAAGTGGATTATCAGGCCCTGGGCGGCCATATCCAGGCCATGGTCTCCCTGCAGCTGGCGCGCCACAGCCGGCAGATCATAGATGCGTTTCGCGATGCCATACTGGCGTTGCCCGAGGTGATCAGCCTGTTTCACATGGGTGGCAAGGATGATTTCCTGGTGCACCTCTGCGTCGCCGACACCGAGCACCTGCGCAATTTCGTGTTCGATCACTTCACCTCCCGGGAAGAGGTGGTGCACCTCGAGACCTCCCTGGTGTTCGAGCACAGGTTCAGCCGCTCCCTGCCCTGCTTCACTCACCCCTGAGCGTCAGGGAAGCCGCAAAAAAACCGCCAGTTGGCGGTTTTTTCGTTTCTGCATCGTGTCAGTTGAGGGCGAGCCTGTCGTCCGGCGCCGTCTGGTAGAGCCCCTGCTGATAGGCCAGGTTGCCCCAGAGCACCAGGCCCAGCGCGGCGTCCTTCATGGCATCCGGCTGCGGGGCCGGGGTGAGGGTCTCGCTGGCATCGTCATAGACGAAGCCTTCCGCCGCCCGCTCAGGTTGCAGTATCACCACGTCCTTGCCTCGCATCAGGGCGAAGTTCTTGTCGTACTGCATGATGGCGCGCCCCGGCCAGTCCGCCGGCATCCGGGTCAGATCCTTGCCCAGCATGGGGTAGTCGGCACTTATGCCCATCAGGGAGAGCAGGGTGGGCGCCATGTCTATCTGGCTGACGATGCGCCTATCCTGTTTCGGCGCTATGCCCTCTCCCACTATGACTCCAGGGATATGGAAGCGGGGGATGGGCACCAGGCTGGCGCCGCCGACCCGGCTGTCGTGATCGGCGATGACCAGGAACAGGGTGTCCTTCCAGTAGTCCGATGCCTTGGCCTTCCTGAAGAACTCGCCGACGGCGTAATCAGCATACTTGGCGGCGTTGTTGCGGGTCGCCCTGGGCTGCTCGTAGAGGGAGATGCGGTCGTCCGGGAACTCGAAGGGATCGTGGTTGCTGGAGCTGAATACCAGGCTGAAGAAGGGTTTGCCCTGCTTGTGGAGTGCCTCGAAGGTGTCGTTGGCCTTGGCCATGAGATCCTCATCCGAGGCGCCCCATGAGCCCTCGAACACAGGGTTCTTGAAGTCCTTCTGCTCGACTATGGTGGTGAAGCCATTGCCGAGGAAGAAGCTGCGCATGTTGTCGAAATGGCTCTCGCCGCCGTAGATGAAGCTGGTGTCATAGCCCCGCTGCTTGAGCAGATCCGCGATGGTGAAGAAGTTGGTCTGGCTCTTGCCGAGTTTGACCACGGCCTGGGCCGGGGTCGGGGTGAAGCCGGTCAGCACCGCCTCTATGCCGCGCACCGAGCGGGTGCCGGTGGCGTAGAGCTGCTCGAACGCCCATCCCTCCCGGGACAGCGCATCTATGTTGGGGGTCAGGGGCAGGCCGCCGAGGGAGCCGACGAACTGGGCGCCCAGACTCTCCTGCAGCAGGATCACCAGGTTCTTCGGCTTGCCGCTATGGCTGGCTTCGTTGAAGGTCTGGCTGGGTTGTGTCTCGGAGTTGAAGTCCTGGCCGGGGCGGCCGCTCTCCTCGCGCACCAGTTCCAGGATCCGCTCTCTGGGCAGTTCCCCGTAGAATTCGCCGGCACTCTCCTCGTTGCTCATCTGCTTGATGGCGAAGAAGAGGGAGTAGGCGGAGTTGACCGTCAGGGCGTTGACCAGGGGATCGCTGGCGAACGCCACCATGGCCGGGTTCAGGGCCCTGTGCCCCAGGCTGGAGCGGGCGCCGAGGAAGCCGATGACCAGGATCAGCAGGGCGAAGGCCGGGCGCAGATGCCAGCGCGGGAAGCTCAGGTGCCGCATCAGGCGCCCGCTCAGCCACCAGCCGCCCCCCAGGGTCAGCAGGCTGAACACCAGGGCCAGCAGCAGTTCGCCCTTGCGGCCCGCCCACAGCATGGCGAGCACCTCCTTCGGATAGATGAGGTATTCGATATAGAGGCGATTGGGGCGAACCCCGTATTCGGTGACGAAGGCGGGGGTGGAGATCTCGAGGAAGAGCATCAGCCAGAGCCCCAGGGTCAGCCAGACCCGGATAAGTTGCAGCCAGGCGCGCCCCAGGGCATGGGGGCCGGCCAGCAGCAGGGTGAAGACGGCGGGGACGCCCCACAGCCAGCAGAGGGTGGCGAAGTCGACGCGCAATCCCTGCAGCAGCATCTCTGACCAACCGGCGACGGCGTCGACCCGCTCCTGTTGCCAGAGCCCCAGGCCTGCCCGGCTGGCGGAGAGGGCGATGAGCGCGATCACCGAAAAAATGGCGATGGGCCAAAATGGACCCAGCCAATGTCTTATTTTTGTCATTGTTTTTCCTGATAAAGCCTGTTTTTTGATGCCCATCCGAGGACAGCTTTTTTTATATTGCAGGGTTATGACAATGGGGGCGGGGAAAGGTTGCGGCGCAGAGAGAGACTGGACTCTATTGATAATATTGATTTTTTAATGAGTGCTCCCGGGGGATCCAAAAGACAGCATAAATGACTGGGCGTTGTGTGATCCCCACTGCAAAGTGCGGCGAGGGGCTTGCCTATAATGGCGCCGGATTTTCTCAATCGGAGCCGAAGGGATGCCGGTCTTTATCGATGTGGAGTATGTGCACGGCTGGTGCCTGTTCGTGGTGCTCTCTGACGGCACCACCGGGGTGCTGGACCTGACCCCCTGGCGCAGCCAGCCCCTGTTCGCGGCGCTGGACTCGGAGCGGCGTTGCGCCCGGGTCTTCATCAATCGCCGCCACCAGCTGGAGTGGCCCTCGGGCTGCACCCTGTCGGCCCAGGAGGTCTATCACCTGATTGCCCCCATCGACGAGCGCGAGGCCTTCCCGGATCGCAATCCGGGCTGAGAGTGATGGGCTAACTCGTTGAGCCAGGTAACGTTTTCAGTCACAGACCCGCTTTGGCGAGGCCGTTATCATGGCCTCAGGGTGGCGCATTTTGCGCCAGCACCACCACAGCGGGAAGATAACAATGAAACAAGGAAGGTTGCGCCATGGCGGCCTGATCGGGGCCGCCTTGTTACTGACAGCGTGCGGCAGTGGCGGCGGGGGATCCAGCGGCGAGACCCAGCCCCCCGTGGTCAATCCGCCTCCCACCTCGGACAGTCGCGCCTGCTATGGCGATGATCAGCCCGCCTGCAACCTGAGAACCTATCAGGTGATGGTGGAGTCCTTCGTCGATGGCGACGGCAGTGCCAATTACGGCGTCGGCTACGGCCCCTCCAGGCACAACGGCGATCTGCAAGGGATCATCGACAGCCTGGACCACATCAAGAGCCTCAACGTCAACGCCATCTGGCTTACCCCTGTGTTCGACTCCTGCGCCGGTCAGGCCGGGGACGACAGGCTGGATGCCACCGGTTATTTCGCCTGCGACTTCTTCAATGTGGACCCCAACTTCGGCAGCAACGCCCAGTTGAAAAAACTGGTGGAGGCGGCCCACCAGCGCGGCCTCTATGTCTTCCTCGACGGCGTCTTCGGCCATGTCAACAAGGTGGGGGTGAGCAAGCCCTCCCCCGAGGGCCGTCTGCCTGCCCTCACCAGCGGCGGCGCCGGTTATCCGGGCCAGCTGGTGGATTACGGCCAGCCCGAGAGCCTCGCCTACTTCAAGGAGGTGGCCCGCTACTGGATTGAGCAGTACGGCATCGACGGCTGGCGCCTCGATCAGGCCTATCAGCTGGGTCTTGATGACTGGCGCGCCATTCGCACCGAGGTGGAGCAGGTCAGCGCGGCACGCAAGGCCGCCGGCCAGCAGTGGGGCACCCTCGGCTACCTGGTGGGGGAGGTGTGGAAGGGAGCTGACGAGATCCGCGCAGAGGCTTATGGCAGCAGCGACAACCCGGCGCTCTCCTCGGCGTTCGACTTCCCGCTGCGCTACGGCCTGGTGCAGGCGCTGGCGGTGGAGGAGTCCGGCAAGGGCGGCCAGGGCGCCAGCGTGCTCGATGCCAGCTGGAACAAGGTGGAGAACTACCCCAATCACGCCATGCCGAACCTGATGCTGGGCAACCACGATCTGGTGCGCTTCGGCGATCTGCTGGAGCGTGGCAATTTCAATCAGGCGGACTACTGGCAGCGCCACAAGGCGGCCTTCAGCTTCCTGGCGGCCCGCTCCGGCCCCATCACCCTCTACTACGGCGAGGAGTTTGGCGACGAGGTGCCGGGCTTTGCTGCTCAGGTGAGCGGTGACTGTGCGGCCCAGGGATTGTGCGACGATCACGTGGCCCGCAGCGACGGCAAGGTGCCCGGTGTCACCGGCTTCACCCCGAGCGGCGAACAGGCCGAGCTCAAGCAGTGGCTTGGCCAGCTGCTGGCCCTGCGCGCCGCCCATCCCGCCCTCTATCAGGGGGAGCGAGTCAAGCTGGTGGCCGATGGCAGCGTCTATGGCGACATCAAGCAGACGGCGGCCGAGCAAGTGGTCTACCTGCTCAACCTCTCAACCACGCCCCAGAGCTACAGCCTGCCTCTGGCCAAGCTGCGCAGCGGCAGCGCCCTGGTGGATCTGCAGAGCGGCGAGCGCCTGGCCATGGGGGGCAGCAGCCTGACGGTGGATCTGCCGCCCCTCAGTGGCCGCTTCCTGCTGCTGCAATAAGACGGCAGACAGCAAAAGGGCTCCCGCAGGAGCCCTTTTTGTTGCCAGCTGGCGGCAGGGTCATTTCTCGAGGCCGCTGCCGAGCTCCTCCTGACGAGGGCTGGCCGATACGCCGCGCTCGTTGCCGTTGCGCCAGTGCTCCAGCCGGTTGTGCACCCCACGGCGCAGGCTCTTGAAGCTGGTCTCGAGGTAGTGAACCCCCACCAGGATCCCCAGGGTCACGCCGGTGAGCAGCACCGCCTGGTGCAGCATTCCCATGCCGATCAGGGCCCCGAGGGCGGCCAGCATCCAGATGGTGGCGGCCGAGGTCACCCCCAGCACCTGTCCATCCCGGGTCATCATGACCCCGGCGCCGAGGAAGCCGATGCCGGTGATGAGCTGGCCCAGCACCCGCGCCTGATCCGCAGACTGCGGGCTGACGGCGGCGCCGATGGCGAGAAAGCAGTAAGTGCCGAGCACTATGAGGGAGGAGGTGCGAATGCCGACCGGCTTGCCGTGCAACTGACGCTCCAGCCCGACCAGACCGCCGCACACCAGACAGGCCAGAATGTTGTTCCAGCCAAGGGGCGCTATGTCCCACCACTGCGTTGTCATCATACCCACCTCTGCCGATCCTGCTTGTTATCCTGCCGCGCTCTGCCCCCGGTTCTCCAGCCGTTGCCGGAAGGCCCTGGCCAGGCGCTCGTAGAGATCTTTGGCCTCTCTGTCTTCAATATCGCCACGTATCCAGGGATTGTCGATGATTTCCAGCAGCACGCAGCCCTGGCCCTGCTGGCGCAGATCCACCCCGAACAGGCCGTTGCCGAGCTGGTGCACGGCGCGGCGGGCGGTCTGCAACACCCGCTCCGGCACCTCGGTGAGCGGCAGTGCCTCGATCCGGCTCATGTCGAGGGGGTGCTTGCGGCGGCGGATGCGGTTGCCGGGTTCCGGCCGGTAGCGGCGGCAGGCGAACAGGGGCGAGCCGTCGAGAAAGCCGATGCGCCAGTCGAATTCGGCGGGGATCCGGCTCTGCACCAGCAGCAGGGCGGAGCGGCCCAGCCCCTCGTCCAGCAGGCGGGTGAGCTGGGTCTCGTCGCTCGCCATGGCCAGATCCCGGCCCTGGGCACCGTCGGGCACCTTCACCATCAGCGGCAGGCCGAGCCGCTGCACCAGCTCGTCCACCTGGTGGCGGCCGCGGCGGGGCACCACCATGGTCGGCGGCATGGGCACGCC
>Ga0067045_1002778_pt1 | contig 46525 bp, 38 predicted proteins | sample TerdegcTABiofilm_FD_59184 | JGI IMG/M metagenome (GOLD analysis project Ga0067045, IMG submission 59184) | Combined Assembly of (Gp0054472, Gp0054536) Wastewater bioreactor microbial communities from Singapore -Terephthalate degrading...
GGCCAAGCCACGTCCCACAAAGGACCAGCTGACCCCAAGAGCCACACCCCCGCCAAAGCCATTCTATCATCTTTAGGCTGGTCTTTCATATAATTAAATCCTATGGTAGACCCCGTTACCAGGAATCTAAGCCGGTGTGCAGGTGCAAAGGGGTGAGCACCTTGAAGCCCTCGGCCAGCTTCATCCTCCTCCCTCTCCCCCACTCCCTGGACTTCCAGTAAGAGTAAGCGGAAAGGAGGGGCCAGGTGTCCTCGGGAAACTGACTCTGATGCGCCTTCAGGGCTTCCATTTTCTTATCGTAGAAGGAGGTGATATCCACGAATTGATTGGGACGGTGGGAAGCGTAGAAGACCGCCAGCTTCACCTCCCAGGTGGGCTTCACCTCGGGAAGGAAGTGGGGCATCGGGGAAAAGATCACCGCCTCCCCGCCAGCCATACCCACTTTAACATGATCCGGGTGAAACTCGTAGGGCAGAAAGGGATCAGGCAAAAAGACGCATTCCGGTTTCTCCTCCCTATAAACCTGAAGGAAGCGGTCGCGCAGTTCTTGCCTTTCGGGAAGTTCCCCGTCCTTTAAATCCCAAAAAATCAGGCGCTTGACTCCCAGGATCCCCGCAGCCTTTTCCTCCTCTTTTTTCCTCAGCGCGGCAAGCTCTGAGGGAGTCATTTTCTCCTCGTATGTTCCTTTGGAGCCATCCGAGACCACAAGGTAGAGGACTTCCTTTCCCGAAGCCAGGAGTCGAGCTACTGTTCCCCCGGCGAAGAGGTCCCCATCATCGGGATGAGGGGAAACCACGAGGTACTTCTGAAAACTCTCGATTCGAGGAATTTCTAAAAGCTCTTTTGTCCGGGGAAAGAGAGCGAACTTGATTTTCCAGAAAATGCTTCTCTTCATTCAATCCTCCTCCAAATTTCGGGGTCAGGTCTTGCAATAACACATTCCCTCTAATTTACCTGTAATGCGATTTAGAAAGCACGATCGCTGTGCCTGTGCTTCCAAATTGCTTCTCCGATTTATGTTCAAATTATAACCTCCAGATTGCCGAATGCCTTGGGCGAAAAATGCCTGATAAGGGCAAGAAAGACATGCAAAGAACGAGGGCGGTAAGCACAGAGTGGGCAAAAAATCAAGCATGCCGCATCTTGAGACATCTGGAGGAAAATCTGAGGGTATTTGGCGGAAAAGGAATCCCGAGGTTGCACGAGCAAGTTGCCAACCATCAGCGATCAAAATGTTGCATTGCAAGACCTGACCCCGAGGGCGGAAACGAGTTCCGGGCCACACTCTCCGATTAAGGGATGAAGGGCAAAGGCCTCCCCCACCTTTTTCAGAGAGCCCTCCTTCAGTCCCTCAATCAGCTTCTTCTCGTAGGCTTTGACGGCCTTCATCAAAGAGAGGCATTCCTCCGGGATTTTCCCCACCGGTCGGGGCATAAGCCTTCCTCCGACAAACTCCGCTGAGACCTCGACCACGTCCTCGGGATCCATGCCCTCGATGGCGGAACCGTTTTTCAGGTTCACTACAGGGGCGCCCTTTCCCACTCCTTCAAGGAGCCCGATCACCTCCATAGCTACCCCGGAATATCCCGCTCCTTCCTCCATCTGAAGGAGAGCGGAGGCCTCCCCGTACTGGGACTCCCTTAATTTCAGGTATTTCTTGTAGACCTGTTCTGGGTCCTCCTTCCCCTCCTCAAGCGCAGAAAAGAGCCACTGGTTCCAGGCCTTGACCTTTTCTCCCCTGGTCTCCTTTTCCCTCTCCTGTTCCTTGAGCGCTTTCTCAGGGGAGAGGTAATAGAAAAGGTAGGGGTTGGGAAGAAGGGAAGTTCGGGAAAGCCAGGCGGAGGAAACCTTGAGGAAATCCAGAGCTTGAGGGAAAGCCTGAAGCAAGCTCAGGACTTTGGGAATCACGTCCTCCCCCCGGAGGAAAGCCCTTCGCACCCAGCCCAGATGGTTCAGCCCAAAGTAGTCCAGAACGATTTCCTCGCAAGGAACGGAAAAAAACTTGCTCAAGGCCAGCTTGATGATCTGGGGGGCATCGCAGATTCCCACCACCCTTTGAAGTCCCAGGGAAAAGAACATCTCCGTCACTATCCCGGAAGGATTGGTGAAGTTGATCACCCAGGCTTCCGGTGCCCATTCTCTTAAAACTTTCACAAGCTTTAAAACTTCAGGGAAGGTGCGCACAGCCATTGCTCCCCCTCCTGCGCCCACGGTCTCCTGTCCGATGAGCCCGAACTCCCTGGGAATTTTCTCGTCCAGAATGCGCATTTCCTCCCATCCTGGACGAATGGAGAAAATGATGTAACTTGCGCCCTCCACCGCTTCCTCTAAATTCCGGGCTTTGTCCTGGGGAATCCGGCATTTCCCGTTCCAGATGCGCGAGACGAGCTCCAGGCGCCGGGAATCAATGTCAAAAAGGGAAAGCGAGGAAACGGTTTCCTTTCCTGAAAGCTCCATCCTCTTATTCAATTCCTCCAGCGCCCTGACGATTAAGGGAGTCCTTGTTCCCCCGGCCCCAATAATTGCGATCTTCATCCTTTTTCCTTTCTAAAATTCAATTTCCAGCTCTTTGATCCTTGGAGTCTTTATCTCCAGGACCCCGTCCTTCAAAAAGAAGGGAACTTCCCTGCCCTCCGCTTTTACCTTTGAGGGAGCGCGCTCCAATCCGAATAAGAGGAAGCGGAATTGAGGGGGCACATGGCGAAAGTCGCCTTCCTCTTCAAAGCGCAGGGAAAGCCTGCTTGAATTATACTCCTCCTTTATCCTCGTGAGGCGGAAAAATCCCCTTTGGTAATCGAAGCTAATCCCGTCATCCTCATAAAGCAGGGATTCCCCTGAACCGGGATAAACGCGCAGGATCACCTCTTCGATGGGCTTTTCCCCCACAAACTGACTTGAAGGCCAGGTGGGGATTACAGCTCCTTCCTTCACGAAAAGAGGAATGGAGAAGAGGTCCACCTCCAGCCGGTATATCCCCTCCCCGAAGGCCTTCCCGGTGAAGTAGTCGTAGAATTTGCCTGGAGGAAATTGAATCTCCCTGATTCTCGCTTTCTCCTCCAGAACGGGGAAAAAGAGGAGCCATTCCCCGAGCAAGAACTCATGGTCCTCCTTGAAGAACTCTTCCCTTTCCGGCCAATCCAGAATGAAAGGGCGGATGACGGGAAGGCCCTTTTGGTGGTGGAGGAAAAAGGCTGTGTAGATATAAGGAAGAAGCTCATAGCGCAATTCGATCGCCTTGCGGCAGGCATCCTCATAGGGTTGGCCAAAGGCCCAGGGTTCCTGCCGAACCATGGCCTTGGCGCAGTGGTTGCGGAAGAAGGGAAGGAAAGCCCCAAGCTGCATCCAGCGAGCCAGAAGCTCTCCTGTGGCGTTCCTGGCAAACCCTCCCACGTCCACACCCACGAAGGAGAACCCAGAAAGGGCCAGATTTAAACACATGGGTATGGAAAGCCAGAGATGCTCCCAGGTGCTCTGGTTGTCCGCGGTCCAGGTGGCTCCGTAGCGCTGTCCACCAGCGTAGGTGGAGCGGGTCAAAACGAAGGGACGCTCGTTGGGACGAAGGTTTCTCCAGGCTTCCCAGCTAGCCTTGGCAGTCAGAAGTCCGTAGGCATTGTGGCATTCCTCATGGAAAAGGGGTTTCCCCTCGTTTCCGTGAATCAAAAAATTGGGGACTGTCCCCCTGCCGAAGACCGAGGGCTCGTCCATGTCGTTTTCCACTCCGGCCATCCCCACCTCTGTTAAAGTGGCGTTCAGGTCTCTCCACCATTCCTGCACCGTGCTTTCCGTGAAGTCGGGAAAGGAAGCATATCCCGGCCAGACTGGCCCCCGGTAGAGCTTTCCTCCGGGAAGCTTCAAAAAGACGTCCTTCTCCATCCCGTCCCTGAAGACCCAGTATTTTTTGTCAGCTTTGATCCCGCAGTCCACGTTGGGAACAAGCTTAAAGCCCATTTCCTTTAAGCGCGCAGCCATTTTCTCGGGTTCTGGAAACCTCTTCCTGGACCAGGTGAAAGAGCGCCATCCCTCCATGTAATCAATGTCCAAATGGATGACGTCGCAGGGAATTTTTCTTTTTCTGAACTGGGAAGCGATTTCCTCCACCTCATGCTGGGAGGAATAGCTCCAGCGGGACTGGTGATAGCCCAAAGCCCAGAGGGGAGGAAGGGGAGCATGGCCGGTGAGCTCAGAATAGAGAAAAAGGACTCTTTCCCAGGAAGGCCCGGAGAAGACGTAATAGACGAGTTCTCCCTTTTTGGAGCCGAAGGAATAAAAGTTGGGGGAGGCGCTTCCAAAGTCGAAGAAGGTGGAGGAGGGATTGTCCAGGAAAATCCCGGAGAACTTTCCACTCTTTTTAATTAAAAAGAAGGGGATGCTGGAATAGAGGGGATCGCTCCCGCAATCGTAGGTCACGGGATCGGAATTCCAAAGCCTAAAGCGCTTTCCCCTGTGGTTCAAGGAGGAAGCCTTTTCCCCCAGGCCGTAGAACTGGGTTTCCCCTTCCAATTTGTGGAAAACTGTGGCCGTTTCTCCCTCAAATTGAAGGGGTCTTTCCTCCTCAAAGATGTTCCCTCCCTCCTTAAGGTGAAGGGAAAGGAGGCCAGATTCTTTCTCGATGTTCAAAACCAGATCGGAGGAGGAAAACTGGAGAAAGTTCCCTTCCTCCTTCAATTGGCAGGAAACAGGAGGCCAATCCTTTTTTATCACGGCAAAGGAAAAGGGCTCCTCCTCAAACTCCTTAAAAGATGCCCTGATCCTCAAAAGGTCGGAAGCCAAAAAGCGCGCTTCCAGAAACCCTCTTTCTAAAGAAAGGATGACTCTGTCTCCTTCCTCCCTGAAGGAGAGGACTCGCCCTATAGTTGTCGGTTGGGGCTTTCTTTCCGGAGAAAAAAGGTTCCTCAAGGCCTTTGAAGGGGGAACTCTGCTTTCCGAATAGCCGCCCCGGGGATTGCGGTAAAAGGCTTCCAGTATCGGGGCAGTCATTCCTGCCCAGAGGCCCTGAAATAGGGCGGGAAAAGAGACCGTCAAAAGTCCAAAGCGCACCATGTAGAAGAAATCGCGCAGGTTCTTTATCCTCATTTTTTGACACCACCGTTTTTCGTTCTTGCTCCATTTTAATCCAAAAAAGGAAGAGGGAGGGAAAGCGTGTATAATACTTAAAGGAGGATCACGATGCCTCAAAGAGCAGGAGATTGGTTCAAACAAGCAGTGCGGGACCTGGAGCAAGCCAGGGATTCCGCACAGTGGGGGCGCCACGAGTGGGCCTGCTTTGCTGCCCAGCAAGCGGCGGAAAAAGCGGTCAAGGCCCTCCATCTGTATTCTGGTCAGGAGGCATGGGGGCATTTGGTGGCCAGGCTTCTTCAGGAACTTCCAAAATCCCTTAACGTGCCCCAGGAACTCGTGGAAAAGGGAAAGGTCCTGGACAACTTCTATGTTCCTTCCAGATACCCCAACAGTCACCCGGAAGGGGCCCCTTTTGAACATTATGGCCCTCTTCAGAGCAAGGTGGCGGTGGAATATGCCAGTGAGATCATTGAGTTCGTCCGTTCTAAAATGGCCTGAGCAGGAGGCCGTGCTTCAGGCCTTCCGATCCTGGGCAGAAAAAGCGCAGGCCGACCCTCGAATTTTGGGCATAGGCCTCTTTGGTTCCCTTGTTCAAGGGAACTGGGGACCGGGGAGCGACCTGGATATGATCATAGTCCTGAAGGAATCTCCCTTGCCCTTTATAGAAAGGGGAAGGGACTTTGATTTCAGCGAGATGCCTGTTCCTGTGGATCTTTTGGTCTACACTGAAAAGGAGTGGAATTCTCTAAAGAAGGAGCGCCCCAAGGGTCTCGCCTCCTGGGTGAAGTGGGTTCTTAAGAGATTTTAGGAAGGCTCTTAAAATGATCTTTCCCAATTGGCTCTGCCCCTTGCATTTCCCCTTTATGGTCAATAAAAAATGGCATGTTCCCAAATGGAAACACACGTGAAAAGGGCCTTCTTTGTAATTCTCAGTCTGCTCCATTTAGACTTTCTAAGGCCCCCTATTTCCCCGGATGATAATTAACCCATCTTTTACTCCCACTTCACCTCTGAGGGGCAAAAGGTGGCCATTTTGAACCACCTGAAGGTGAGTGAAGAGGAAGTCTGCTTAGAAGTTTCCAAAAGCCTGGAAAACGTTTGTGTTTTCGGGCGCCTTAAGCCGTTTTTTACTTACTTTTCCCCTGGTTTTTCAAACCGATGAGGGCCTCCCGGAACCTTCTCACCTGAGCTGAGGGGAGGACAGGATTTCTCCAAGAAAAGTCCCGCAGGTATTTCAATACTAAAGACACCTGCGGGAGCGATGATCGCTTAACCGATGTTTCCTCGACCTGTGGCCAGATAATGAAAGACGAAGTAATTCTGGAGAGCTTATCTATCTCAATCTTCACTTTTCACTCCCCTCTGACTTTTTAGGTAATTGTTTATAAAGGGGTGGATAGAAGGGAAAAAGGAACACAAAAAAAGCGGAAAGGGCTCCAAAGAAGCGGGTCGGTCTCTGATTTCTCAAAAGGCCCCTAATGGAACAAATAAAATAGAAGACAAAAAGAGAGCCAACCAATTCTTAGCCCATATTTTTTGACAACCTTCCTCAAAAAACCCATCTGCGTCTCCTGGAGCCTTTGGGGAGGTCATAACTGCGTAGATTGAGGCTACAATAAGCTAAGGAAAAGCTGAAGGGTGGTATACTTTTACCAGGTTCTCTTTTTACAGGAGGCGATGATGAATAAAAAGGTCCTCATGCTGGGAGGCGCGGGTTTCATTGGCTCTTATGTAGCCAGAGAGCTTTTGGAATACGGCTTCCAGATTACAATCGTGGACAATTTCACGAAATACGGTTTCATTGAGCACGATTTCTTTTCCCACCCTAATTGCCATTTGAAAATCAAGGATGTGAGAGCCCTGTATCCTTCGGAGTTCAGGGGCTATAACTATGTGCTCTGCTTAGCTGCCCTGATCGGGGGGATACAGTACTTTCACAGATTTCCTTATCAGATTGCTCGAGACAATACACAAATTTTAACTCATGCCATTGACTCCACCCTGGCCGCATCCCCGGGGGCGACCTTTGTCTATTTTTCTTCTTCCATGGTCTATGAACACTCCGCAAAGCCGGTTACAGAAAGGGATATTTGGGACCAGAAGGTCCCCTTTACAAACTATGGAATGCAGAAGCTCTTTGGGGAATACCTGGTGCGGGGAGCTGGGGAGGAGTTCGATCTGAACTACTTGATCGTTCGCCCCTTTAACGCCGTGGGGAGCGGAGAGTTGCCGGGAATGAACGAAAAAGGGGAGGTGGAATTCGGGATGGCTCACGTCATCCCCGACTTCGTTTACAAGGCCCTGATCAAGCAGAGCCCTTTTGAGATCCTTGGAGACGGAGAGCAGGTAAGGACTTTTACTCACGGAAAAGATATAGCCTCCGCAGTCCGCCTGATGCTGGAAAAAGGGATCAAAAATGAGGATTTCAACATCTGCGGGGAGAATTCGGTAAAAATGTCCGACCTTGCCAAAATGGTCTGGAAAAAGGTCAACCCTGGCCTGCCTTTTCCCGGATTCAAGACCTTACCGGTTCCGCCAGCAGATGTGAGATTCAGAGTGGGCCTTGCTTTAAAAGCTAAAACTCTAAACTGGAAGCCTCAATACGATCTTGACGCCATAATTGAAGATGTGGTTGGCTTTATCAGAAAAAACCTTTCTTCCTTGAGGGGAAGGGAATGAGAGTAACGGTCGTCGGTTTAGGTTACGTGGGCTTAACTCTGGCTTTGACCTTAGCGGAACAAGGGCATCAGGTTTATGGCTTGGAAATAAGCAAAGAGGTAGTCAAAACACTTGCTTCAGGAAAAAGCCATGTTCAGGAGCCAGGAATTGAAGACTTGCTGGGTTCTTATCTCGGAGGGGCCTTTCAGGTTGGTTCCGATAGCAAGAGGGTTTCAGAGTATAACGAGGTGGTGATTTACTGCCTTCCCACTCCGATGAACGCTGACACCCCTGACCTGACCTTTTTTATCCGGGCAATAGGATCCACTCTACCCTATGTGGGAAAAGAAACCCTGTTTGTAATCAGAAGCACCGTTCCCGTGGGGACAACGAGAAAATTGATCGTGCCCCTGCTTAAGGAAAAGGAGGGCTTCGGGGATTCAGAACCTATGGTTGCCGTTTGCCCAGAAAGGACGGCGGAAGGGAAGGCCCTTGAAGAGTTAAAGCAATTGCCCCAATTAGGAGCGGGGAACTCGCCTCAAGCCTTAAATTTGGCAAAGAAGCTCTTTTCCTTTGCCAGGGAATTCATCCCTCTTGATTCCCTGGAAGCGGCGGAGGCTGCAAAGCTCTTCTCCAATGTCTTTAGAGATGTTCAGTTTGCCCTGGCAAACGAATTTGCCCTGCTCGCCGAAGAATGGGGATTCGATGTTTATCAGGTAATTGAGGCCGTGAACCGGAATTACCCCCGTGCGAACATAGCTACTCCCGGACTGGGGGTCGGTGGTCCTTGCCTAAGCAAGGACACTTATCTTTTGGCTTACTCCGCCAAAAAATCTGAACCTAAGATTTCCCTTCAGGCAAGGAAAGTGAACGAGGAGATGGTGATAAAAGAGCTATCCCGGATTTTGCCCCTGGTAAAGGGGCAAAAAGCCCTGGTCTGCGGACTGGCTTTTAAAGGACCCCCGGAGACGAATGACATCAGAAATAGCCCAGGAGTGGAGATAGTTAAAACTCTCTTAAATAGAAATTTCGTTGTTTACGGCTTCGATCCTGTCTTGGAGGAAGAAGCAATATTCAGGACTGGAGCGCTCAGCGGACCTTTCGAGAAAGTGGCCCAAGAAGTGGATTTAATCATCATCGCAAACAATAATAGATTCTTTGAGAAAGAAGAGTTCTGGAAAGCGCTATCCCAGAAGAGAGAAGGTTGCATCATCCTCGATGGGTGGGGCCTTTCCGGGAAAAGAAAACTGAAGGGCCTGATCAAATTTGGGGTTGGAGATGAAAGTAGCGATTATTGAGCCTTTCCTTCGGGATGAGGTCGGTCATTACGCTTCTTTCGTCAAAGAGCTCAGATCAGGATTTTTGGCCCTCGGGGATAAGGTTTCAGTTTTTTTCCCTTTTGACGCAAGAACCTCCCTTGAAGGAGAACGGGTTCTTCCGAGTCAATTCGATATCGACGAATCCCTAGGGTACCTCAAAAGGGTTCAGGAAGTATTCAGAAAAATAATGGCTTACAGAAAAAATTTCTCCGAGATATCGAAAAAAGTTGATCTTATGGTAATTACGACCGCCAATTCTTACCCAATTTTAACTGCTTTAGGAACGGCAAAAATCTATTGCCCTGTGGTACTTTATTTTCACACAATGGATTTGATTCAATCAAAGATTTCTTCTCTTTGCCGAACAATTTTGAATACCTACTCAAAAAATTTACACTTCATGGGGATTATTGCCCCTTTCCAGGTTGAAAAGAATGAGGTCCGGGAAAAAATCACAAAGGGCGCCATAAAGATCTTTTCAAGCGCTCCATATCCTTTACCTGCGCAAATGCCTTTCCAGCATGTAAAAGAGTTTGACAATATGAACATGTTTCGTTTAGGGTATTTTGGAGATGCTCGTATAGATAAAAATTTCCCTGCCGTTGCACAATTTGCTTTGGAAAAAGCCTCCAAATATGGGTTCATTATTCAATGCCACCCTCCAGCGTCTGGCAAATACGAGCCTGAAGTTGAGAAATGGGTTACCAGATTAAAGGCATTTCAGGGGGGCGAATTCCTTGTTCTTGATCAACCTCTCGAAATGGAAAAATATTTTTCCTATTTTCAAAAGGCCTCTGCGGTTTTTTGTTTGCATGATCCTCGGGATTTCCGGCGTAGAGTGTCGGGGATATTGCTTGAAGCCTGGTTGACCGGAAAACCTGTTATTGCCCTTAATGAGTCATGGCTTGCGGAACAGGTCCAAAAATTCGGCGCCGGAATTATCGTTGACAATATAAAAATCCCGACATTGGAAAAAGCGATTGAGGAAATAAAAGCCAATTACGGGAAATATGCGAGGGAAGCCAAAGAAGCTGGAGCGGTTTTACTCAGACAAAATAATGGCAAGTCCCTTGCAGAGTTCATCAAGCAAAAATACAAAAACCTCCTCCAAGATAAGGAAAAGATAGGAAAAATGTGACTTTACTTTCAAAAAGCCCTATCTTTTGGAAGGACTGCAAAAAATGATTTTTTAAAAGGATTCCAAAGAAAGGTCAAGGAATGGGACCCCAAAAATTTTTATTTTCTCCCAAATATTCTTCTTTCAAAGCTTCGAATCAGAAATATGGCCTGTATAACAAATCAGGTTATTTCAAAGCGGAGCCCAAAGTTCAAATAAAAAGATTCAGAAACTTAACTGTTTTGCTATTGCAATGAAGGGGAAAAGATGATTTCGGTTGCTTTATACAGCAATTTTCCATTTTCCAATCAGGCAGGGACAGAGAAGGTAATCCAAATATTTTGTAAATGGCTTTTGGACAACGGAAACAGCCCACGGATTGTCCTTTTTTTGAACGATAAAGAAATCTCAACACCAGTTTGTGAATGGCTAAAAGAAATAAAAGTAGAAAGATACCGCTATCCTTTCAATAAACTTGTTCGCCTAAGACGTTTCCTGCGAGTAAGTGTTGCCCTTCCTCCAGAAAATTTAATGAAATTCGTCCTTGAAGACTGGGGAAAAAATGGGGTTCCTGAATTTGCAATCGCCATTTCCTTTCCGGAAATTCTCCCTGCTTTGAAAATGGCTCTCAAAAAGTGCTCTCAAAATTGTGTTGTTTTGAACTGGGATCACACTTCACTCCTCAATTATTACTACCAAATTACTAGGGAAAACCATCCCTTGCGACGGGTATATGCTCTTCTCCTCCTTCCTATCTTAAGGAGGTCTTTACCCTTTGCGGATTGGCACCTGGCTATTTCCAGCGATATAAAAAATCTCATTTTAAAGTTTCACAGGGAGGCAAAAATTGCCCTTATATACAATCCAGTTGATTTTAATAATTCAAAGTTAATTCCCCGCTCGAAAAATCCAATTTTTCTTTTTGTGGGAAGAATAGATGACGAGCACAAAAATCTTACATTCATGTTTAAGGGGCTTTCCCTCCTCAAGGGAAGGGAATGGAGGTTAATAATCATAGGGAAAGGGAAAGATGAAGAAAAATTAAGAGAATATGCAAAAAACCTTTCTATCCAAAAAAATATCGAGTGGTCTGGTTATAAAGAATATCCCTTTGAAGAAATCCAGGAGTGTACCGCCCTCCTTTTAACTTCAAGATTTGAAGGGTTCGCTTTGGTTATCGCTGAGGCTAATGCCCATGGAATCCCGGTGATTTCCTCTAATTGCCTTGGGGGCCCCAAGGACATCGTCATTGAAGGGGTGAATGGGTATCTTTTCCCGGAGGGAGACCTTCCGTCTTTTGTGAGACTATTGGAGTTGGCCATAGATGGAGAATTATCTTTTGCATGTCCTGAGGAGATCCAGAAGACAGTGTTCAATTTTAGTTTGGAACATTACCTATCAAAACTCCAAAAGATATTTCAAGAAAGGTCCCCTGACCTTGAACCTTAACTGTTCCCTATTAAAAAACCGTCTAACATTTTTCAAAAATTTCCTCAATTAGGCCAATGGGGTTTTTGGTTAATTTAACCCTATTTTGGTAGGCCTTCCCGATATATAATGGGGGCAATATGGAAAGGCGAGTTGCTCTGGACCTCCGGGTCTCTTTTCATGAAAAAAGAGGGATTGCCCGTTATTTAATAAATTTCATCCGTGAATTTTTCTCTCTCAAACCCTGGGGGTTAGAGTTGGTACTTTTGGTGCCCGAAGATCATGTTCAGGAATTCCAAAGCATTTACTCCTTTAAGCCAGAAAAGGGTATTGTGGCGCTTCCTGAAACGCCAATATGGCACTGGGAGCAGTTTTTACTTCCTCGATGGTGCCAAAAAAATAAGGTTGATCTTCTTCACATGGTAACAAACCGCGGGCCTATTTTTAATTGGGGGTTTCGCAAAACACATGTTGTGCACGACACGATCGGGCTTCACCAAAAAAAGTGGAAAGGGGGAACCCTTAAAGCGTTTTTATCTTCAACCTATAACCGCCTGACCATTCCCCTTTCGGCACGATTGGCAGATCGAATCATTACTGTATCCAACTTCTCTAAGAACTTGATCTTGCAAGACCTCAAGATCCCCGAAGCCAAGGTCCGTGTTATATACAACGGAGTGGATAAATCATTTTTCAACCCCGACCCAACATGCATTAATAAATTCAACCTTATGCCCAATGGTTTTGTTTTCCATTTAGGGTTCCTTGAACCCAGGAAAAACACACGAAGGGTAATTGAAGCATATGCAAGAATTAGCCCTAAACTTAAGGATCAATTTCCTTTGGTAATCGCGGGCCTCGCAGAGAAAGCCCAGGAGGTTTTCCTACCGCTAATTAAAAACTTAGACCTTGAACGCAACACAATCTTATTGCCTTATGTTTCGGATCAAGAACTTGCGGGATTATATTCCTCCTGTGCCGTTTTTGTCTGGCCCTCCCTTTGGGAGGGCTTTGGTCTTCCAGTTATCGAGGCTATGGCCGCAGGAGCTCCCGTTATTACCTCCAATACCACCTCTCTCCCGGAAGTGGCTGGGGACGCCGCTCTCTTGGTCAATCCCGAGATAGTGGAAGAAATAAGGGATGCAATTGTCCTTTTACTTGAAAAACAGAGTTTAAGAAGGGAGTTATCTTTGAAAGGAATAAAAAGGGCGCACTTCTTCCAATGGACTAAAACCGTCGAAGAAACAGTGAAAGTATGGAGGGACGTTCTTAATTTTTAAACCCCTGGTTTTACAGTTTATTAAGACAACCGAAAAGGTCTTCCCAGTTGGAAATAAAGGATTTGTAAGAAAAATTACTAAATATCCTTTCCCGGGCAAAAAAACCCCATCTTTTAGGTTTAGCAAGGGTCAGAGTTTTTTCCACTGCTTCCCTAATAGCTTGTTCTTTCATTGGGGGGATTACTAAGCCCGTCTCTCCATGGATATTGTAATAGCTCGTTCCTGTCCCGATCTCCGTGGTGATCACAGGAACACCGCAGGCCATGGCCTCGATGGCCACCAGGCCAAAGGCTTCGCTTCGGGCAATTGAGGGCAAAACGAAAACATCCGCTCCCCGGTAAATTGAGGGAAGCTCCTCGTCTTTTACCGGAGGATGAAAGAGAACTTTTCTTTCCAGATGCAGTTCCTCCCTCAGGTGCAGGAGCTTCTCTTTCTCCTCTCCTTCTCCCACGATCACCACGAGCAGGTCATCGGGTAGATCCGCAGCTGCCCTGACTAAGTATTCCAGGCCCTTGTAGTAAGCCAGCCTTCCCACATAGAGGCAGATCCTGTGCCCTTGAGAGCGCAGTTTTTCCAGGAAGGGATGGATTGGGCCTTCAGGAGTAAAGAATTCGGTATCCACAGCCAGAGGGATTACTCGCACCTTATCTTTGAATTCCTTAAGAATCGGGGAGGACTCGACGTAATTGGGAGAGGTGGCCACTATTACTTGGGCTCTTCTTAGAAAAAGGCGAGTTTCAAAAACATATAGGGGCATCAGGAACTTTTGTCTCACCACATCGGAATGGTAGAACACCACTTTTGGCTTTGGGGAAGGGAAAAGGAGCTCAGAAAATTCGCCTATAGGATTGGGATAGTGGTGAATGATAATCTCCGCTGTAGAGGCGAGCTTTCGGTAAAGGAAGGGGAATTCCAAGCTAAAGGGAATCCCTGTGATCTTAAAGGTGGTCTTTGTCCTGTAAACCTTCACCCCGTTTATTTCTTCCTCTTTCCTTTCATCGCCACAGGCTAGAACTGTCACGGAGTGGCCTCTCTTTACCAGCCCTTCTCCCAATTGCTGCACTACCTTTTCCACTCCTCCGATGTGGGGCCAGTAGAGCTTGTTAACCTGAAGGATTCTCACCAAAAGAGCACCTCAGTTTCGTCCCCAGCGTGAATGGAAAAACTTTGCCGAGAGCCGGACACCATTATTTTGGCTCTCCTGCCCAGGATGCTCTCTTTGAGGTAAGGGACATTTTTGATTTCTGCCCTTTCCATAATGATGGAGGAAGAGATTCGGGAGTTGATCACGGAACATTCCTCACCGAGACAGGTGAAGGGCTCGATCAGGGAATCTTCAACGAGACAATTTCTGCCGATAATGGCCGGGCCGAGAATTTGGGAGTGGATGATCCTTGCTCCCTCCCCCACTTCTACTTGATCTTCAATGCTGCTTTCTCTGTCCACCTCCCCCTTCATTTCCCATTTCCTCTCGCCCCTTAAGATCACCCTGTTGGCCTCGAGCAGGTCCTCCTTCTTTCCCGTGTCCAGCCACCAGCCTTTGGTAATTCTTCCTTTCACCTTGAAGCCGGAGGAGACGAGGCTACCAATGGCATCGGTGATCTCGTATTCCCCTCTCTGGGAGGGCTGAATTTTCTCAATGGCCTCATGGATTTGAGGGGAGAAAAAGTAGAGTCCCACGATGGCCAAATTTGAAGGGGGCTCTTCGGGCTTCTCCACTACTTTCTGAACCAGTCCATCCCTATCCAGGATGGCCACCCCGAAGCGCCGGGGATCCTCTACTTCCTTAAGATAGATTAGGGCCTCTGCCTCTCCTTTTAAGAACTCCTCCTTTCCCAGCAAGAACTCCTCTTCAAGGAGGTTGTCTCCCAAAAAGAGGAGGAAAGGGTTATCCTTTAGGAAATCTCTTGAAACCTTAACGGCGTGGGCGATGCCCAAGGGCTTTTCCTGAACAATGTAATTGAAGCGGGAACCGCAGTGTTCCACGATTTCCCCTCCCGTTTCCGGGCTAACCACAATCCCCACTTCCTCTATCCCGCATCTTTTAATTTTTTCCAGGGCGTATTCCAAAATGGGCTTTCCGGCCACGGGAATCAGGTGCTTGGGCATGGCATAGGTCAGGGGCCTGAGTCTGGTCCCCTTCCCGGCGCAGAGAATCAGGGCTTTCAAATTTTCGCCTTCCATCGCTGTTCCATTATAGCGAATTTGAAATTAACCTTCCCATAAGTCAGAGGAATAGGTGGGCAGGGTGCTCGAGGGGAACTTCAAAAACAACTCCCTTTCTCCAACTTCTTAAAAAGTTGTTACTATTTGAAAAGCCGGGAATCCAGTCTAAAAGTTAATCCGAAAGAAGGCATGACTTTGTTCGCCGTAATGAACAAAAATGGAAGGAGGGGCTCATCCCAAAAGTAAGCCTTAAAGTTTATAATTGAGGGGAAAACAAAACTTAAGGAGAAGCCCATGGTCAAGGTGGTGTTTCTGGCTGGAGGAAGCGGGGAACGCTTCTGGCCCAAAAGCAGGAAGGGGAAGCCCAAGCAGTTTCTGAAACTTCTCGGGGAAAATTCCCTCCTCAGGGAGTCCTTCCTGCGCATTCAGGGGTTCGTGCCCGAGGAAGCGGTCTATCTTGTAACCTATTGGGAGCACAAAGGCCTGGTGAAGGGGGAATTGCCCGAAATCCCGGAGGAGAACATTCTGGGTGAGCCCATGGGCAGGAACACAGCCGCAGCCATCATTTTGGCCTCCTTTTTGATGGACGAGGAGGACTATATGGTGGTCCTTCCCTCAGATCACTACATCCCGGAAAAGGAGAAGTTCCAAAAGACCCTGCGCGGGGCGATATCCCTGGCGGAAAAGGGCTACCTGAGCACGATCGGAATCAAGCCCTCCAGAGCGGAAACAGGGTACGGGTACATCGAAGTGGGAGAGGAAATTGAGGGGGGATTCAAGGTCAAACGTTTCAGGGAGAAGCCCTCAAAAGAGGTGGCGGAGGAGTATCTGTCCTCTGGAAGGCATTTCTGGAATTCCGGGATGTTCATCTGGAATGTTAAGACTTTCAAAGAAGCGGCCTTGAAATACCTTCCTCGCACTTACGCCGTTTTGGAGAAAGCAGGGGAGTTCGGCCATGATCTGGTTTGGCTTTCCCAGGCCTATGAGCAGATCGAGAGCATCTCCGTGGACTACGCCATCATGGAGAAGGCGGAGAACGTGGCCATGGTGAAAGGGGAATTCCTCTGGTCGGATGTGGGAAACTGGCTCTCCCTGGCTGAGCTTCTGGGAAAGGGGAATTCCTTTCTGGAAAACCCCCAGAGGGTCACCTTAGCTGAGGCATCAAAGGTTATGGTGCTGGGGAACTCCAAGGAGGTGGCAATTTTAGGGCTGGAGAACGTGGGCTACATTGAGACTGAGGACGCAATCCTCATTCTGGATCTGGACAAGGCCCAGGAGGTGCGGAAGATCGTGGCCGAACTCAAGGAGAAGGGGAAGGAGCACCTCCTTTAATGGCTAAGTATCTGGTTACAGGAGGAGCGGGCTTCATCGGCTCCCACCTTGTGGAGCTCCTCCTCGCTTCCGGCCACAAAGTAAAAGTCCTGGACGACCTCTCCACGGGCTCCCTGAAAAACCTTAAGACCTTAAAGGACAAAATTGAGTTCTACAAGGGGGATATCCGCTATCCGGAGAAAGTGGCGGAAGCCTTTTTGGACTTAGATGGGGTCTTCCATCTGGCGGCCATTTCCTCTGTGGAGCGCTCCATCCTGGAGCCCGAAATCACGCACGAGGTGAACGTCAGGGGCACCCTCCAGGTGCTCCTCGCCTCCAAAAAGCACAGGGTGAAAAGGGTAGTCTTTATTTCCTCAGCTTCGGTTTACGGAAATCCCGATACCCTCCCCATTTCTGAGGAGCAAGAACCTCGCCCTCTCTCCCCTTATGGAGCAACCAAGGTTGCAGGGGAGGCCCACACCAGTGCCTTTTTCAATTTGGGCTTCCTGGAGGCGGTCTCGCTTCGGCTCTTCAACATCTTCGGCCCGCGCCAGGACCCCGCCTCCCCCTATTCCGGAGTGATCAGCAAGTTCCTGGAAGCAGCGGTCTCCGGGAAGAAGCCCGTGCTTTTTGGGGACGGAAAGCAGACCAGGGACTTCCTCTTTGTGGAGGACGCCTGCCGGGCCATGCTCCTGGCCATGGAAAGAGAAGAAGCGAAGGGAGAGGTTTTCAATATCGCAAGCGGGAAGGAGACGAGCATTTTCGCCCTGGGAAAAATCATCTTTTCCTTAAATGGGGAGGAATTCCGGCCGGAGCAAAGACCGGAAAGAAAGGGGGACATCAGGAGGTCCTGGGCTTCCATCGAAAAGGCTCAAAAGATTTTGGGATGGGTTCCGCAGATTTCCCTCAAGGAGGGGCTCGAAAAGACCCTCAAGTGGCTGAAGTCGCTCTAAAGCAGGGATTTTAACTTTTCTAAAATGTCCTGGGCGTCCTTGTTCTGGGGGTCATACTTTAAGAGTTCTTGCGCTAATTCCTTCGCCCTGTTTAAATATTTTCCTGCTTCCTCGCTCTTTCCTTCCCCTTTCAGCTTGGCACCGTAGTTGAAGTTTGTCTGGGCCCCTAACGTTAAGCTGTAGTTGCGGTTATCCGTGGGCTGAGCGTAGAGCACTCCCTTCTCCGCTTTTTCCACGGCTTTATCCAGCTCCCCCAGTTCCGTGTAGATGGAAGCTAACTGGAAGTACAGGGGGTAGTCTCCCGGATCAGCGGTAACACCGTTCTCAAAGTTCTCCGCCGCTTTCCTCAATAGCTCCTGGCGCTGGTCCGGCTTCTCCTGCGCTTCCTCCTGATAGGAGCGCCCCAGCATCATATAGACGTTTTCCGGGTACATTGTGGTCTTCAGGGCTTCCGTCCACTGCTCCCTGGCTGAGGAGCGGTACTTTTCCTTCAGGGTGGGATCTGTGATCCGGCGGGAAAGCTCGTAATAAAGGTTCCCCAGTCCGGAAGTGTGTCCTTCAGTAGCTGTCCTGTATCCCGCCTCCCAGGGGTTGAGCATCACCGCACGGGAGTAATTGTCTAAAGCCTCGGTCAAGAGCCTGTCCGCTTCCTTGAGGATGGTGTCTTTTTTCTGGGAATCTGTCTCTTTCTGTGCCTGTTGCTCCAGATACTGGGCAGTGCGAACGGCGGTTTCCCCTCTCCCGTAGGCCAAATCAGCATCCATAAAAACGATGGCCCAATACCCTGAGACGAGAAGGATTATGGCACAAAGGGCATAAATCAGGTACTTTACGGGAGCGTGAAATTCCGGAAGAAGCTTCCTCTGAGGAGGCTTTTCATAATAGACGGGGATTCCTTTAGAGGGAGCGAGTTCCTTTTTCCCGGCTTTGACCTTGGCCGGTGCCAAATCCATTTGGAAAAGGGCCACATTCAGGGCCATAAGCATCCAGAAATAGAGGATGGTGGGGAGGACGCCAAAGGCCACTATGTTCTGGCCCAAATAGGCCAGGACGCCCACGGCAATTCCTGCGATCATCGCTCTCCAGTAGGGGTCCAGGGTGGATTTCCAGGCCTTGAAGGAGGAAACGAAGAAGGTCACGAGCATCCACATATAAACCAGAAAGCCGATCGCTCCCCTCATAATCAGCTCGTCCAAATACTGATTGTGCATCCGGTCCGGGTTGTTCATAGGCTCAAGCAGAGAGTACTCAATTCTCTTAAAGGGAGGGGATGCCACGCGCAGGACGTCCGGTCCCACTCCCAGGATGGGGTGAGAGAGGAAGATCGCCAATCCCCCTAACCAGATGTAAAAGCGGGTCTTGACTGTGGCAATCCTGGTGATGGAGGCAATCAGGTCGGTTTTAAAAATTAAATAGATCAAAGCCAAAACGAGAACTGCTCCCACTCCGTAAAGCCAGTAGCGGTTCTCCCGGTAGGTCTTTTTATCGATTAAGAGAGCCAAAGCGGGAAGGGAAATCACGAGGCCAATGTAGGAACCCCTGGTCTGGGCCACAATCACGTTGAATCCCAGAAGGGCGATGTATCCGGCCATATAGAGTTTGAGCTCTAAAGAAGGGGCCTTCAGGAACTTCATCAAGGCTATGGGAAGGAGCATGATCAAAAAGTGGGGGAAAAAGTCCGGGTTGCCCAGGGTGGAGAAGGGCCTGCCCTTTGAGGCCCAGGAGATCCAGTCCAGACCAAAATACTGCAAAGCCCCGTAAACCATGGTCACGAGCCCAGACCAGAGCATAACCTGGAGCAATCGGTTCACCTGCTCTGTGTTTTTGTAAGTGGAGGAGGCAATGAAAAAAAGAAGAATCATATTGGCGATTGTCCAGAAGCCCTCCTGGCGCAAGTAGTTCCCCAGGAAGCTGACCACAGGACGGATGGAGAAAATGGAGGACAAAAGCCAGGTTAAAAGAACGGCCAGCACCGGCCAGGTCATAGGGGATTTCAGGCGGTAGAATTCCCTGGTCTCAAAGAGCCTGATCACCCAGGCCAGGGCCACAGGTATGGTCATAATGCGCAGAAACGTCAGCCGGGGAAGGTTGAAGATGTCCGCTCCCGTGGAGGTTGTAAAGATCAGGGGCACAAAAAAGACAATTAAAATCAGGCCGGCCTCGATGATCCTGTCGCACCAATAAACAACCTTTTCTTTCGTATCCCGGAGATGCTTCTTCCCGGATTTCCTTTTAGCCTTCTTCATTCCCTAAATTCCTCCAGTTCTTTTCATCTTGCTCCCTTTCTGCCCAGCATTAATTTAAAGGTCAGAAAGAGCAGGCGCAAGTTCAACAAAAACGATTGATTGCGAATGTAGGCCAGATCGTATCTCAGCTTGTTTTCCGGGCTGGTCTCATAGGACCCGTAAATCTGGGCCATCCCGGTCATTCCGGGCTTCACCAAAAAGCGCAGGGAGTAACCGGGGACTTCCCTTTCAAATTGCTCCACGAAGACCGGGCGCTCGGGCCTGGGGCCCACCAGGCTCATCTCCCCCTTGAGCACGTTGAAAAACTGGGGAAGCTCATCAATGCGCAAAAGGCGGAGAAAGCGGCCAAAAGGGGTGATCCTGGGGTCCTTTTCCTGAGCAAAAACTGGACCGGTCTCCTTTTCCGCATCGGGCTTCATAGTGCGGAACTTGATCAAATTGAAAGCCTTTCCTCCCAGCCCCACCCTCTCCTGCTTGAAAAAGAGGGGACCGGGGGAAGTGAGCTTGATTCCCAAAGCGGCAAAAAGAAGGACCGGGGACAGTACGATCAAGAGGGTGAGAGCGCCGATTATGTCCAGGGCGCGGATCAGGAAGCGATCCGTGGAGGAAACATCCCGCCAGAGTTCTACTATGGGGACGTTCCCTAAGCGGGAGAAGTTTGAGCTTCCCGTGAGCATTTCATAAAGGGAAGGCACCATAGAGATTTTGACCCCTTTTCTTCTGGCCTCAATTAAAAGGTCGAGAATCCGGGGCGCGATCTCCGGGGAGGAGAGGATTAAAATCTCCTCCGCTTTTGATTCCTTTAAAAGTTGATCGCAGGGACCGGGAGGGAAGGCCTTAAGTCCGGGGACCTCCTCCTGATTCTCACTGATCCAGCCCACAACCTTCACGGAGTCCGTTTTTCCCTCCTCAAGGAAGCTCTGCACCTCATCCCTTTTTCCTAATAAGAGTGCCTTGGGCGGAGCCAGGGTGCGCTGGAGCAGATGGGAATCGAGCGCGCGGAAGAGAGCAGTTAAAAACCAGAGGAACAAATAAGCGGAAATCAGGGTCAAACGGGGAAAGGCGAATTCCCTCAGGAGGAAAAGCATCCCTAAGTGCACGACCACAAATACTCCCACGGCCGGCGCCAGCACTAAGAGGTGGTCGAAGAAGCCAAAGTCCTTCTCCATCTCGTAAACTCCAAAGATTGCCAAAATCAGGATATAGGTCAGGGTGAAAAGGGGAAAGTATCGCAAATAAGGAAGGAAATTTTGGTAAGGGATCTCCAGGCCGAAGCGCACTACATAGGCCAGAAGGAAGGAGGCGTTTAGAATGATCGCATCCCCCAGAATCAGAAAAAAAAGGCGGTTCTTGCTCCAGCTCACCTCAGCGCAACATCCTTTCGGACTATTCTCCTAAAGCTTAAAACGGAACTTCTTTATTTTACACCGATCCAGGAGCTGATTTCTTTTAAATAAAGTTCTACGAGCCTCCTTGCCACTTCCTCCGTATCCGCTTCCGCATTTATATGAAGCAGGGGGCGGTCCTTATCGGGCAAGACCAACACCCAGGAGTTATCGAAGTAGATCTTCACGCCGTCCAGGGCCACGATCTTGTTCCTGGCGTTCTCCTCTAAAAGCCTCCGAATTACGGTTCCCTTCATCTCCCAGGGGCAGGCCAGGTGTTCCCGCACCATGGCCCTGGGCTTGATCAACGAGGAGACCTCCCTCAGGATGGCCTTCTCCAGGGAAAGGAGCTCCAGGATTTTAGCCAGGGCGAACATTCCGTCCGTGAAGGGCTGGAACTCCGGGAAGATGTACCCGTTTTTCACCTCTCCCACAAAAACGGCCTCTTTCTTCTTAGCCTCTAACATCATGGCGCTGCTTGAGGTCTTGGTGTAGATTACCCTTCCTTCAAATGATCTGGCGATCTCTTCCAGGGTAGAGGAAGCGGTAACCGGAACGGCGATCGTTTTCCCCGGTTGAGCCTTGAGCACAAGATAGGCGATGCAGGCCAGACTCTCATCGCCGGAGAGTATCCTTCCCCGATCGTCCACCAGAAAGAGCTTCTCTGCTCCGGCATCCAGCATGAAGCCGGCGTTACATTTTAAGGAAACGACAATCTCGGCCAGGGTTTTTAGGGCTTCCTCGTACTCTTCCTCCGACTTGGTAATCTTCCTTTCGTCCAGATAGGCGTTGAGTGCAACTACCTCCACCCCCATCTTTCCAAAGAGCATGGGAAGGACAGTGGAAGCAGTGCCGAAACCATAATCCACCACGACCTTAAACCGCGCATCCCTCAGAGCATCAAGGTTTAGGGCGTGAAGGAATGATTCCTGATAGTACTCCAGGATCCTCGAGGGGAAGGAAATTATCCCCACTTCTTCGGGGCTCACCCTCAGGAACTCCTCCCGGAAGTAAGAGTTTTCAATAGCTTTTTCCCTCACCGGAGGCAGGTCCAGACCAGTCTCGTCGAAAAACTTGATATCTATTACCTGGGGGTTAAAGGGAGATTTGCGTACGTGAACCCCTCCCGCTGCCTCCAGGCTGACGATAGCCTGTCTGGCGACAGGAATGGCCACCTGTCCCAAATCGTAGACGTTAACGCCCGTTGAAAGGAGGCCGGCCATCAGCGAGCGGTGAATCAAGCGAGATGCCCTGTGCCCATCGTAAGAGGATATGACCGCCTGGCCCTTTTTCAAGAGGGTGCCGTAAGCTGCCCCCACTTTAGCCGCGAACTCCGGGGTGATTTCCTGGTTGGCCAGGCCGGTGATGCCGTAATTGCCAAAGAGGTTCCTCGTCCAGCGATCCCCCCAGATCAGGCTTCCGGTGAGGTAAGCACCTCCCTCCACATGTTTGTAGGGCCAAACCCTCACACCACTCGATACAGTGGCTTTGTTCCCAATCAAGCAACCGTCGGCGATTACGCTTCCTTCCTGGATGGAAGCTATGGATCCGACCTTTACCCCGTATCCCAAAATCGCCTTCTTGATGTGCGCATCTTTGCCGATCTCGCAATCGCTCCAGACGACGGAATCAGTAATCTGTGTACCTTCCCAGATCACCGTTCGGGGTCCGATCACGGAATCATGGAGGTAAGCGCCCTCCCCCACCTGCGAGCCTTCCCCTAAAATCACCGTTCCCCTGAGCCTTGCCCGGGGATGGATTTTCACTCCTTCTCCCACCCAGACGTCCATCCCCACACGGTTTATCCTGGTTCCTTCCACCTTCAAATTCACTTCCCCGTGGAGGACGTCCATGTGCGCCAGGCGGTAGTCTTCCAGGTTGCCGATATCCCTCCAGTATCCTGGTGTGATCAAACCATGAAGGGAGAATCCCTCTTTGAGAAGAATGGGAAAGAGGTCTTTGGAAAAGTCAAAGGGATAATCAGGGGGGATCTTCTCTAAGACTTCTGGTTCCAGAACGTATATTCCAGTATTTACCGTGTCTGAGAAGACCTCTCCCCATGTGGGTTTTTCTAAGAAAGAGAGAACCCTGCCGTTCTCTCCGGTGATCACGATGCCGTAGGCTCTGGGGTCTTTGACCCTGGTCAGGAGAATGGTAGCGGAGGATTTCTTCTCTTTATGGAAACGNAGGGCGGCTTCAAGGTCNAAATCCGTGAGCACGTCCGCGGAAATTACNAGGAAGGTNTCCTCCAGGTAGGGCTGNGCTTTCTTTACGCTGCCCGCGGTGCCAAAATCCGCCTCGGGTTTGATGTAATCAATCTTCAGGCCCCATCTTTTCCCATCCTGGAAATAGTTCTGGATGGCTTCCGGTTGGAAGTAGAGGAGTACGATCAACTCCTTGAAACCGTGGTTTTTCAAAAGCTCCACCACGTGTTCCATGATGGGGCGATTAATTACCGGGACCATGGGTTTGGGGATGTTCATAGTTAAAGGACGGAGGCGCGTGCCGAAACCTCCCGCCATAATCACTGCTTTCATGTGCGCACCCCCTTTCGCTCAGGCCGTCTCATTTATTTTACTCGAAAATGGGGACTGTCCCTATATTTTTTATGCGGGATGGGGAGCCGCTTTCCGGGGTCATTTTTCAAATATTATTATCATGGGGACAGTCCCTATTTTTACCACCTCAAATCGGTTTCGCCGTAAAGAGGTCCTCCACCTCCCGCCGGTCGTCCCCGGTCTTCGCCTTCAGCTCCCGAGCCTCCTTCAGGTACTTAGGAGCCATCACCAAAAGCATGAGCAAACCAAAGAGGAGGGTAATCCACTGGGGATTGGCGAAATACAAAAAGGCGGAGGCGCCAGCAACCCCTCCCAAAATCCCCAGGGCCATACGGCGCACAAAAATGAGCAGGGAAAGGCAAACGGCTGCGAATACAAGAAGAGCAAACCAGTTCAACCCTAAAAGTCCGCCCACCCAGGCCGCCACCCCTTTTCCTCCCTTAAAGTGCAAAAAGGGAGACCAGTTGTGACCGGCGACGCAGGAAACAGTGCAAAGGTAAGGGGCCCAGGAAGAGTCCCCCAGATGAATTCCCATAAGGCAAGCGCCTAACCCCTTTCCCCCGTCTAAAAGCGCTCCTAAAATACCGGCTCCCCTGTTGACGTTGAACATCAAATTCCAGGCACCGGGGTTTCTGTCCCCTGTCTGAAGCAAGTCCTTTCCCTTTAGCCGCCCCAGAATATAGGAAAAGGGAATTCCACCCAATATGTACGAAATAAAAATCAGGCCCAAATCCTTGTAAGGCATTTTTCCCTCCTTTCTCAATGCACTCCTTTCTCAATACACCCTTCAATCAAGCTTTCTCGGTACACCTTCAATCAAGAGTAGTGGAGAGGGACCCTGCTTTCCTCCTCTTCCTCAGAATCCAGCCAGGGTTCCTCACTGGCTTTTGTCCTGTACTTCCTGCCCTTCCATATTACCCCTATGCCGCTTAGGTGGAGAAAGACGGAAAAGAGGGCGATTAAGTTGATGTGGATCACGGAGAGTGGATGAAGAAGGGCATCCCCACGTGATTGGAAGCGGAAGGATTGGTAAAATCTTAGTCCGATGATCACCGCCACCTGAACCGAGATCATTAAATTTACCGGGGCAGGATAACCCGCTCCCAGAAGCATTCTGAGCAAATAGAAGAATGGGGTGAGGAACAGGGCGTCGAAGATGGCCATCACCAGAATAAGGGGTAAGAGGCGAAATTGAAAGACAGCAAACAGGAATTTGGAGAAGCCCAGCCAGACCTCCTTCAAGCTCCTGTACATTCTGCAAAAGACCATGGAGCCTCCGTCCAGGAAAATAGGATTCAGGTTGAACTCTTTTATTCTCCGGGAAATCATAATATCCTCTACCACCTCTCCCCTTACGGAAGCGTGGCCCCCGATAGCGCGGTAGGCTGTCCTGCGAAACATCATGAATTGCCCCACAGCCATGGAGATAAGGGGATTGGGACTATTCCGGATTAAATTAAAGGGAAGAAAGCACATGGGGGCGAAGTGCATGAAGGGGACGATCATCCTCTCCCAGATGGTGCCGGTAACTTCTGTGGGAAAGAGGCTTAAAAAATCGCTTCCGGTCTCTTGAAGAGCGGCGAGGCCAGCCCTGACGGCACCAGGGGAAAGCCAGGTATCGGCATCCATAAAAAGCAGAATTTCTCCTTCGGCCTCCTGGGCAAGCTGATGGCAGGCGTAGTTTTTCCCCACCCACCCTTTAGGGAGGGCCTTGCCTTCTACGATTTTCAGCCTCTTTTCCGGATATTGCTTTTTCAGCTCTTCCAAAATCTCCCTGGTTCTGTCCGTGGATTGGTCGTCCAGAACGATGATTTCCAAATTTTCGTAGTCCTGGGAAAGGATGCTCTGGATTGAGCGGCGGATATTCCTTTCTTCGTTCCTTGCAGGAACAAGCACTGAGACCAGGGGTTTGCTTAAGAGAAGGCAATTTCCAAAATCGCGCAAGAACAAAAGGTCCTTCAGGTTCCTGCGGAAATTCCAGAGGACCCAGAGTAAACCAGTAGTAACCAGTCCCTGATAAAGGATAAATAAAGCCAAATTAATCCCTTTTAATAGATCCCTTAAGCCATTCTAAGCTGAAGGAATCTACTTTGTCTATAAAATATTAGACGTTTTTGTTTATGAATATTAGACGTTTTGAGCCCCCTTTACTTCCTCCTGATTAAAATTTGCACCCGGTTCCTTTCCTCTTGAAGGGGAAGGATGAAAAAGATTGACGTTCCCTGGTAAAACTTCTCCAGGCCAGCTCCAGAACTGGAGATGGTGAAAATCGGTTGCGCGCGGAAAAGGACTTCCTGGGAGAACTCAAAATGAAGCCCCAGGCCAGGGAAGGGTACAAAAAGAGACCTTCCTCTTTCTTCGGCCAGTTTCCAGTCCTTGAGGCAGGACAGGTTGAGCTCGATCATGTAATAGGGCTTTCTCTTTTCCACCTCCAGGTTCAGGAGAAGCTCGTTCTCCCGGATGGTAAACTCCTTTAAAGGAATCCCCTCCCCTTTAAAGCTCACGGTAAAAGGAGAGGCGGCCTCCACCTGATAGAGGAAAAAATTAGGCAAACTGCGCTCCCACTCCTCAGGGGAATCGAGGAAATGGTCAAGGAAGTTCTCTTTAACGTAGCGATCGAACACCGGCTCATTTTGGGTCCCGGAGGAAGGGGAGCCACTTCCTGAGTTCGCGCCCTGTCCTTTCTCTATATGATAAGTCTCAAGGTAGCGAGTTATGACATTGGTCAGGTTAGTAAAGGAGGGTCGGTCATCCCACTCTAAGACCCTGCCCCCTTTCCTGTGAAAGAAGAGATTGAAGGTCTTCCCCAGAAAGACCCATTCCTCCAGGCCATCCTTATCGAAATCCAGCCTCGAGAAGTTCTCGGGGACAGGAAGCTCCGCTTCTGCCTTGAGGAACTCCCGGTACACAGCATCCCTCAAGAAGGGGAAGTACAGACCGCCGAAAACTCCGTGCCAGTAAGCGCAGTTGCACTGTCCGCGCAGGTAGTGTCGGAATGGCTTTCCCCTCTCACCCCTGAGCCTGTCACGGAGAAAAAGCATGCGCTTGTGCATTTTGTTGGACTCGGTGTACTTGGAAAGGAAATTTTGAAAGTAACCGCTCGAGAGAAAGCGCCTGGATTTCTGATCCATTGACGCCTTTATTCTTTTGAGCTCTAACTGTGTCCTGGGAGGAAGGGACCATTCTTCCATCTCCTCGTAGGAGGAAGGGGGAATGTACACCCTACCTTTTGGGGGAAAGGAGCTTAAAACTTCAGAGGGAAAGACCGTCTCCACTTCTTTTTCATTCGAAAGAAGGTCCAGGAAGCGCTTCAGCCAACCATCCCGGTAAAGGCGATCGCGGGTCCCGGGCCAGAGACCGAACTTTTCCCCGTCGTCCCCATAAACCAATACTGCATTCTGATCAGGGAAGTTTTTGATGTATTGGATTGTCTCCTCTGGACTGCTGGCAGGGATCAGGTATCTTAAGCGTTTGGAAATGGGGAAGAGCTTCAAAGTGAATCCCTCATCCTCGGTAATAAAATACCCGCCCAGCTCTTCCTCCTTAAGCCCCAGCTTATAGAAACCGCTATCATCGATCAAAGTATATTCCATTCCTGCGCGGGTCAAAGGCTTGATCAAGCTTGTCTCCCAGACCCTTTCTGCAAGCCAGAGTCCGTGGGATTGATAATTGAAGGTTTGTTTCAGGAACTCATTCATGAGCTCAACCTGGGCCACGATGTCCTCTTCCGGGATCATGGGCAGGATGGGCTCGTAGAAGCCCCCGCTCAAAAGCTCTAACTGTCCCCTCCCCAAGAGCTCCCGGATCAGGTCCAGGTAATGGTGCTGGTTTTTCTCGAGCAGGTATTCGAAAATGGGGCCAGAATTGTGTAGGGCTACCTTGATGGTGGGAAATTCCTTCAGGGTCTGAAGGAAGGGAAGGTAAGCCTCCTTTAAGGCCTTCTCGAAGACCTCGTCAAAGTTTCCCACCGGTTGATGGTTGTGAATGCAGATTATGAATTTCTTCATAAAGCCTCCTTTCTGGCCTCATCTAAATAGTAAATAATCATAATAGGGACTGTCCCTAATTTTTTCGAGACTGAGAGAGCTCAACAATTCCTGAGTTCCTGCCACTCGCATTAACAGATTTAATGACCCTTTATGAAAAATGATACAATTTTTTCTCTAAAACTAAAAATAGCGTCTCCTAAGCCGGATCAGAAAAGAGATAGCGGCCCCACAAAAAATGGGGACTGTCCCCAATTATTTGACAGGGGGTTCCTCTTTCTCTAATATCAAAAATTGTGAAAATAACATTCGTTACCGCAGAAGCTGCTCCATTTGCCAAGATCGGGGGCCTGGGTGATGTAGCCAGCTCCCTTCCCAAAGCGCTCGCCCAGAAAGGTCACGCTCTTTCCGTGATCATTCCCGGATATTCCTTGATCCCGGGGATCAAGGAGATGGAGGAAGTTGCTAACTTCTCCGTCCCCTGGCAGGGGGGTGAGGAGCGCGTTCTTCTGCGCAAAAAGAGCCTCTGGGACATCGATTTTTACTTTTTGGAAAACCAGAGGTACTCGAGCCGGGAGAAGATTTATGGCTATCCGGACGACGCCCTGCGCTTCGCCTTTTTCTCCCGATCCGCCCTGGAGTCCCTGAAGGTCATAGGATTCCCTGAGCTCCTCCACCTCCACGACTGGCACAGCTGCCCTATTTTCCTCTATCTGGGAACAGTTTACAAGGACAACCCTGATTATTCCCGCCTGGCCACGGTTTTCACAATCCACAATTTGGCCTTTCAGGGTATCCAGGATCCGCACTTCTTGAATGAAGCGGGAATTCCGATTTCCCCTCATGATGAAAGGGTGGAGTTTTACGGAAAGGTGAATCTCCTCAAAGCCGGGATACTTTCCTCGGATATGGTGACTACGGTGAGCGAAACCTACGCCCGGGAAATCCAGACTCCTGCTTTAGGCATGGGGCTGGAGGGAGTCCTCGCCCTGCGCAAAAAACAGCTCGTGGGCATTACAAACGGCATCGACACCGAGGAGTTTGACCCTGCGGAATTCGGATATAAATCGGGAGATCCTTCCTCCTTTAAGGTCAGAGCCAAGCAGGTTCTTCAGCAAAAGCTGGGCCTGGAGGTAAATGAGAAAATTCCACTTTTGGCCTTGGTTTCCCGCCTGACCGATCAGAAAGGCCTGGACCTTTTCCCTCCCATCCTGGACCAGCTCATGGCCAAAGATGTGCAGCTTGTGATCCTGGGACAGGGCGAGGAGCGCTATCAAGCCTTTTTTAAGGAAGCAGCATCAAGGTACCCGGAGAGGATCTCCCTGAATTTGACCTTCGATCCGGAGCTCGCCAAACTGATCTACGCTGGAGCGGACATCTTCCTCATGCCCTCCCGTTTCGAGCCCTGCGGCCTGGGGCAGATGATCGCTATGCGCTATGGAACGGTTCCTGTGGTCAGGAAAACCGGAGGATTGGCGGACACTATAATTCATTTCGACCGGGAGGGAGGAACTGGAAACGGTTTCCTCTTCAGCCAGTATGAACCCCGCTCTTTTTTAGAGGCTATAATAGAGTGCCTGGAAGTCTACCGTGACAGGAGCCTCTGGATACAGCTTGTGCGCAATGCCCTATCAAGCGATTTCTCCTGGGGAAAGACGGTTTTTAAGTACGAGGAGGTTTACCGCCGGGCCATTTACCTGCACGCCAAAAAAATAGGGACCGTAAATCCCCCGGAAATCCGCAAGGACCCGATTTTGGAGGAGTGGGCAATCATTGCCAAGGGGAGGACAAAAAGGCCCAGCGATTACAAGTCAAAAGAGGACGAGTATCAGAAGAACCAGCTGGAGAACTGCCCCTTCTGCCAGGGAAACGAAAAAATGACCCCGGATGAGCTTTATGCTTTTCGCCCCAACGGAGGGAAACCCAACTCCCCCGGCTGGGAAGTGCGCGTTTTCGACAACAAATACCCGGCTTTGATGAAGGATGAGGACCCGGCACACGGGCACTCCTGGCTCTTCACGCACATCTCCGGCGTGGGAGCGCATGAGGTGATTGTGGAGACTCCGGACCATCATAGGGACCTTCCTGATCTTTCTGACGAACAATTGATTCATGTCCTCAGGGCATACCGGGAAAGGTATCGCGTTTTATCCCTGAACAAGGACCTGCGCTATATTTTGATTTTCCGCAACCACGGGCGTTCCGCAGGGGCATCCCTGTCCCACCCTCATTCGCAGTTAATTGCCACACCCATCGTTCCCAGGCGCATCAAGGAGGAACTGGATTCCGCCCACACTTTCTACGAGCATACTGGGGAATGCGTTTTCTGCGCCTTAATCAGGGAGGAGCTGGAACAAAAGCAACGGGTGATCTTAGAGAATCAGGATTTTCTGGCCTTCGCCCCCTACGCCTCGCGCTTCCCCTTTGAAATCACGGTCATCCCCAAAAGACACCAGGCGGCATTCTCCGATCTGGAAAACGGGGAGCTCCTTTCCCTGGCACAAATGCTCAAGGATGTCCTGGGCCGGTTGAAGAGAGGAGTTAATGACCCTCCTTACAATATGATGATTCACTCCGCACCCCTGGGCTTCCTTTACATCCCTTACTATCACTGGCATATCGAGATCATTCCCAGGCTGACAACGCCCGCTGGTTTCGAGTGGGGAACGGACTTTTATATCAACCCCACCCCTCCGGAGGAGGCGGCCCGATTCCTTAAAGAGGGAAAGATCTAACGGGGAAGACTTAGTTCGACCTATTCGCTTTTCTGATGCGCCGAAGAACACTCCTCAGCTTATCTTTTCCCCGCTTTAAATATCCCAGGTAGCGGTTCACTTCCTCGATTTTCATGATCCAGGAAAGGAGGGCGTAGATGAGAACTCCTAATCCGCAGACTATGGCGAGGATGGTGAGTTTCACCCAGAAGTTTTGGGGGTGAAGCCAGGCCAAAGCACCCTGCCAGAGAAAGTAAACCGCAGTCCCCATTATCAAGGAGGCCGCAGTCATCTTAACAAACTCCAGGAATGGTCCCTCAAGGATCCCCTGGCCCACTTTTTTCCTGAGGAGGACGAAAAGAAGAATGAAGTTCAAGAAGGCAGCGAGCGACGTGGCTAAGGCGATTCCTGATGCTCCCATTACCCGGGAGAGCGCCAGGTTCAGGATGATGTTTACCGCCACGACTAAGAATCCCAGCTTCATGGGGGTCGCTGTGTCGCGCAGGGTGATGAAGGCGTTGCTCAAAAGGGCATTTCCCCCGTGGGCAAAGAGACCCAGGGAATAGAAAGCTAAAGCACCAGAAGTAAGCAGGGTGTCCTCGGCGGTAAATGCTCCGTGCTGGTAAATGGCGGCAATTATGGGGCGGGAAAGAAAGACCAGGCCAGCCGTGCTGGGAAGAATAACGTACCAAAGGGCCTGAAGCCCCCGGGAGAGGGAGCGCTTGAAGTCCTCTATGGCTGATTTAGCCACGTGCAGGGATAAAGTGGGGTAAATGGCGGTGGCCACGTTAGCAATGAACATCCCCTGGGGAATACCCATGATTTTTGAGGCGTAATTCAAGGCAGAAATGGAAGCCTCAGGAAGCCCGGAGGCGATCGCTCGATCGACGAGGAGGTTCAAAAGCCCGGCAGAACTGCCAATAACGATAGGGATCACCATCTTAAAGACCAGGGAGAGGTTGGGATCGCGCCAGTTCAGGTTAATCTTCAAATAGGGCTTGCGGGCAAAAAGCCCTCCTCCCACGATCAAGAACTGAAAAATTACCGCCCCCAGGGAGCCGATGATTAGGCTGACAATTCCACTCCTGGAGGAGAGGAGAACCACTGCCAGAATCAGGAAGACGTTATTCAAAAGGGCGGCGGCCGCCGGGAGGAGAAAATGTTGGTAGGCATTGAGCACCGCAGTGAATAGCCCCAGGAGCGTTCCTAAAAATATTGTGGGGATCATGTATTTTACCAGCCAGCTTGCTAACTCCTGCTCGCTGGGACCGAAGCCGGGAGCCATGATCCTGGTCACTGGTCCAGCAAAGAAATAGATTAAAAGGGAAATTAAAATTAAAAGCAGGGTCAAAAGGGAGAAAATCTTAGAAGTTAGCTCCCAGGCGGATTTTTCACCGCTCAATTCCTTCACACGCACGAAGACCGGGATGAAGGCGGAAATGATTGCTCCCGCGATGATCGTGCCGAAGACGTTGGGGAGAATCTGGGAAACGAAGAAAGCATCCGTGACCTTGGAGGCGCCGAAGAAGTCCGCAATCACGATCTCCCGCAGGAGGCCCAGGGGTTTGGAGATGATGGAAATAATAGTCAGAAGGAGCGCTGCCTGGGCCGCGGTTTGCTTCTTCAAAAATGACAGGATGTTTGCGCCTCTACTACCTGCCGCCTCGGTTTTCAAAGAAACTTATCCTCGCTTTAAAAGTTCTAAAAGCTGCGATGTTTTTTTCCTCAAGAGTTCCTCGTTCAGCGCTTCCACGTTCAACCGCACCAGGGGTTCAGTCTGAGAAGGTCGAAGGCTGAAGCGCCACTCTGGATATTCTACTGAGACCCCATCCAGAAAGGATACCTCCCCGTCGGAAAATGCCTCCCGGACTTTTAAAAGGAGGTTTCCTGGATCCTCCACCCGGATGTTGATCTCTCCCGAGATGAAATATTTTGATTTTAAGGGTTGAACGAGCTGGGACATCTTCATTCCCCGGACGCTCAAAAGCTCCAGAATTAAAAGGGCGGGGATCATGCCGTTATCCGCATAAAAGTTATCCCGGAAATAATAGTGCCCGGAGGCCTCTCCTCCAAAAATGGCGTTCTCCTGGCGCATTCTGGCTTTAATAAAAGAATGCCCTGCCCTATTTAAGAGGGGGATTCCCTTATTTTTCCTCGCTGCCTCCAGGTTTGCCCAGACCAGGCGATTGTCGAAAATCACCTTTTCTCCCGGATGCTTTCTTAAAATGGCTTCGATCAGCAAAGCTGTAACGTAGTAACCATCCACAAATTCCCCTTGATCATCGATGAAGAAGCAGCGATCAGCGTCCCCGTCCCAGGCAATACCTAAATCGGCCTTCTTTTCAAGCACCGCCTTAACGATCTCTTCCCGGTTTTCTGGAAGCAGGGGGTTGGGCTCGTGCGCGGGGAAGCGCCCATCGGGGGTAAAGTTCAAGGGGATGATCTCAATCTGGGGAAGGGAGGAAAAAATGTATCGGGCCAAAACTCCCGCCACTCCGCTTCCGGCATCCATAACCACCTTCATAGGTCGGACGAGATCGGGTTCGATAAAGGAGAGCACGTGACTGGCATAATCCTGGTAAATGTCCCTTCTTTTTAATTCAGGGGGAGGATAAGGCTGAAATTCGATCTGGTCGTACAGGGAGCTGAGCTCAGGCAATCCGGAATCCCCGCTCAGGGGGATCACGTTCTCCTTGAGCAGCTTGAATCCGTTGTACTCTGCGGGATTATGGGAGGCGGTGACCACGCAGGCTCCCTGGTATCCGTAATAGCCCAGGGCGAAATAGACCATATCCGTGGAGACCATCCCGGCGTGCGTAACCTGGCAATTTTCCTTTAGGGCTCCAGCGGAGAAGGCCTCGCTTAAAGAAGGGGAGGAGAGCCGGGCGTCGTGGCCGATGACCAGCTCCCCAAGTCCCAGCAGGCGAGCGAAGGCCCGGCCGATCCGGTAGGCTTTTTTCTCATCCAGCTCCTGAGGATAAATCCCCCTGATGTCATAGGCCTTGAAGATCCCCTCCATTTTCACAGCCTCCAGATATTCCCCTCGAGGCCGCGGAAGGCGTTCCTGGTATCCACGATCAGCTTGCTCTCCCTGGCGATTTCGGGATAGGGAAAGGCCCTGTGGGCGGTAAGGAGAAGGACGCAGTCCGCATTTTTCCAGGGTTTCTCAGAGAGGGAAAGCGAGCTCATAGTTTGATCCTCTATCTCTAATGAAGGGACCAGGGGGTCACAGTATTTCACCTGTGCTTCCCGCTCTTTAAGCATAGGGATAATCTTCAGGGCCGGGGATTCCCGCAAATCACTGATATCCTGTTTGTAGGAGACCCCTAATACCAGGATCCTGCTCCCTTTAAGGGGCTTCCCTTCCTTATTCAAGGCTTCGGCCACCAGATCCACCACAAAGTAGGGCATGGAATCGTTGATCTCCCCCGCGAGCTCCACGAACCTTAAATTAAAATCGTAGGCTCGGGCTTTCCAAGAAAGGTAGAAGGGGTCAATGGGGATACAATGTCCCCCCATTCCCGGGCCGGGGTAGAAAGGGGTGAAGCCGTAGGGTTTGGTGGAGGCTGCTTCGATCACTTCCCAGATGTTGACCTTCATCCTCCTTGAGAGCTGGGCCAGCTCGTTTACCAGAGAGATGTTTACCACGCGGTAGGTGTTCTCCAAAAGTTTTGTCATCTCTGCCACTCGAGGAGAGGAAACGGGAACCACGCGCTCCACGATGGTGTTCAAAAGATAGGCCGCAAGCTCGGTACAGGCAGGGGTCACCCCACCCACCACCTTGGGCGTATTGCGTATGCCGTAGGCTTTATTCCCGGGATCGACCCTCTCCGGAGAAAAAGCCAGGTAAAAATGCATCCCAACTTTCCTTCCTCCTTTTTGAAGGAGTGGTAAAAGAATCTCTTCTGTCGTCCCGGGATATGTGGTTGAGACCAGAACCACAAGCTCCCCTAATTTCAGGTATCGGGCGACCGATTTGCCCGCGGTGATAACAAAGGAGAGGTCGGGTTCCTTAGTTTGGGTAAGCGGGGTGGGGACACAGATAAAAACGGCATCGGCACCGGCAAGGGCTTCACTTTCCTTGGTCGTGGCGGTAAATTCCTTCTTTAGCGCGTGCTCTACCTCCAGGGAAGGGATGTCGTCCACATAGCTTTTCCCTTCATTAAGGACCTTCACTTTCTTAAGATCTTTGTCCAGTCCGGAAACGGGGAAGCCCTCCTCGGCAAAGGCCAGGGCCAGGGGCAATCCCACATATCCCAGACCGATCACCGCTATCCTGTACTCCCTTTTTTCAATTCTCCTTTTCAGCTCCGAGACGTTGTCCATTTTTTTCCTTTCACACATCAAAAATCACTCGTATTTTCCAGAACCGCCCTTCCCTAAAGATTTTAAGGCTGTAATAGGTGGCGGCCTTAACGGGAATTCCAGGTTCGTGTCTCTTTAAGGAAAAACGCTCCCCTAAAAGCTCCGCCTTGAGGCTCCTCTTCCCCAACTTCGAGATCCGGATCTCTCCTACAGCGAAGCGTTGAGCATCGAAGAGGAAGATAATCTCGTTGAGAAAATTCACAAGCAGGGACTCCCGATCCGGTTCTTTGAGCTCCACAATTCTTTTGGAAAGGCGCCGCACCTTACCCCGCACCAGGAGCGAGGACACAGCAAAAGCTGAGGCTTGAAAGGCCTCCTTTAGCGTTCGGGCAGTAATTAAAAGCCCCATGTCCGCAGTATGGGGAATAATTTCTACTTTCATAATTCCAATTTTAGCAAATGGCACTAAAAAATACTCTGGGGCTCATGTGGTAAAATATAGCTGGCGGAAGGAGGAAAAATCGGGTTGAACAACGTGATTCAAGAAATGGAAAGTGCGCTTATGCGCATTAAATCTGTTTTGGGTGCCAAAATTGTCACGGACCAAAAAGGGGAGATCGTGGAAGTTCACATCCTGGCAACGGACCAGAGAAACCCAAAACAGGTGGTCAGGGATGTCGAGTCCACCCTGCTCGTGAAATTCGGGAGAAAAGTGGATCACAAAAAAATCGGGGTTGTCCAGCAGAGCGAGAGGGAAGTGGAGCATCCTCTGGAAGGAAGGCTGAAGTTTGTGGGGATCAGCTCCATGCCCGGGGAGCAGAACTTCTTTGAAGTTATCCTTCAGGACCCCTCGGGAGTTGAACATCCCGGACAGGCCTTCATCCACGACCCCTTGCAGAGACTCCAGGCTATCGGGCAGGCCGCGATCACCGCCGTAAACCACTTCCTGAATAAGGAAAAACTGCACCTTCAGGAGGTTTATGTGCTCAAGACCATGGAACTGCCCTTCATTGTTTCCTCGGTTCTTTACCGCGGAAAAAAGGGGAATCTGGTATTGGCCGGCGCGGCACCTGTCCGAGGAAGCGAGGAGGAAGCAGCAGTGAAGAGCGTTCTGAGCGCCATTAACCGCTTGCTCCCCAAGATCGTGGAGGGAGAAGTTTAAAATTTTTTGAAAAATTTACCCCTTGACCTGAATCCTCTATAATCTTTTTTCGGACGGCGCATTCTGAAGCGGGAAACTCCCTTGAGCGGAGCGCTTGTTTGGAGAACAAATAAGTGCGAAGGGGGGTATCCCAATGAGACGCTGGTTAACGAGAGCTCTTTGGATTGTGGCCACGATCGCTTCCTTGATCCTGGCATCCGGAGCAGATTTGAGATGGGGCGGCAAATAGCGAACGCCTGAAGGGAGTGCGCCGTCTAATAAAAGGATGAAACAATATTTTCCGATAGGTCAAAAGGTCTATCTGGCGCTGATCATCGCAGGGGGTTTTGCTGCCCTCTATCTTACTTTCCCTTACTGGCACGCAACTCTTATCTGGGATTATCTAATCTTCGCCCTCGTCAGCTACTTTGCTTACATTTTTTCTGTAAGACTTCCTAAATTTAGCGTGCTCCTTTCCGTTTCCTCACACGTGAACTTCGCAGCGCTCTTCCTCTTCGGTCCCTTCGCCATCTGGATCCCCGCCCTAACCGGGGCTCTTCCGGATAGTTTTCCCTTAAAGAGGCCTTACGTTTACCTCTTCAATGGAGCTCAGCTCGCGGTCTCCTACGGCCTGGCGGCCCTGACTTATTACGGCGCCGGAGGAACTGCCCTCTCTTTATCTTTGGCGGTCCCCATAAAAACCATCCTCCCCGCCCTCCTGAGCGGCCTGGTTTATTCCTTAAGCAATGTGAGCCTAAACGCTGGCGTCATTTCCTTTGATGAAGGAAATTTCCTAAAGGTTTTTAAGGACCTCCTCCGCTGGGAATTCCCCAACATGCTGATCGCCGTCCCCTTCGCCCTCTTTCTGGCCTACATCTTCACCCAGTTAGGCTATCTGGGACTGGCGATCCTCTTTTTTCCCCTGCTCGCCTCCCGCTATATCTTCCAGGCCTACATTCGTATTCAGGAGACTTACACCGAGACCGTCCGCGCCCTGATGGCCACGGTGGACAAAAAGTTTGGGCAGCCCGGCCGCAACCAGAAGGTCTACCAGTACGCGCTCCAGGTCAGCCAGAGTCTGGGCCTTTCCCCGGAGGAAGCTGAAATTTTAGGATATGCCAGCTACTTACGACACATCGGATTAATAGGGATTGAGAACAGCATGCTGGAGTTCACCCTTTCCCAGCCCCTCTGGTCTTCGAGCCCCATAGTCGTTAACGCCTTGCTTGCTGGCTCTCAGGTCCTGGAGCGGACCGAAACTTTGAAAAAGGCCGCCCCCTTCATTCGGCTACACCATGAAAAATGGGATGGAACTGGCCCCTGGGGTTTGAAGGAGGAGCAAATTCCTCTCGGGGCGCGCATTATCTCCGCCTGTGAATTCCTGGAGGAATTAGAATACCGTGGAAGCAAAAGGGAGGAAATTTTGAAACATTTGAGGGAAAGGAGCGGAAAGCATTATGATCCCCGCGTGGTGCAGGCTCTTATTTCCCTTCTGGAAAAGGAGAGAGATGAACAGAAAACTCCTTAATTATCTTTTAATTCTCTCCCCGGCACTTTTAATCTCCGGGTGGTACGCATTTTCTCTTGACCCGGGCTCTTTTTTGGGGGTCGTGCCCTTAGCGGTTTTGGCTTTCCTTTTGCGTTCTCTGGAAGTCTCCTATTTTGGGGAAGTGATTTCCCCCGCGAGCGCCGTCACCCTAACTTCCCTTTTTCTTTTCCCCGCTCCCCAGGCCCTCGTGGTTCTCTTTGCCTCTCTCCTGGGAGGCTTCGCCTTTCTCCGCTTTTCTCACATCCAGGAGGACGGTTTCCTAAAATCTATAGCCTCTGAACTGGGCGGTTTCCTTGGGGCTCTGCTCCTCTATCGCCTATATTTCTCAGCCCAGTTAATTGGCATCTCGTTAAGCACGTATTCGCTATCTCTTCTTTTAGCCCTGGGAGCCGTCTTTGGGGGATATGCTCTTACCTCTAGTATCCTTTCTCTCATTAGCTCATTTGTCCTCCGCACCAGCTTAAGGGATACCCTGAGAGTGCAGCTTTCTCCTTTCTATTTCGGCCTCTATTTCGTCCTGGGAGTGAGCCTGCTCCTCCTCGTCCCCACATACTCCGCCTTTGGCGTTTTGGGTTTTCTTTTGGGCTTGATTCCCCTGTGCGTATTTTTCTTCGCCTCCAAGCTCTACTTTCACACTCAGGAGGTTTACCGTCAGTCCCTGCGCTCGCTGGTGGGAGTGATCGAAGCTATGGACCCCTACACGCACGGCCATTCCGACCGGGTGGCCCTCATCTCCCTGGAAATTGGAAAGAGGATGCCTTTATCCCAGTCAAGGTTGCAGCTTTTGGAATACGCCGCCTACTTGCACGACATGGGCAAAGTCTCCATCGATCCCGCCATCCTGCGCAAACCGGAGGCCCTTTCCGAGGAGGAGTGGAAAATAATCAGATCCCACCCTGAGGATGGGGTAGAGATCCTGCGAAACGTGAAATTCCTCAAGCCCATCCTGCCCTGGATTGAGCATCATCATGAGAAGGCCAACGGTACCGGCTACCCCTCCGCTCTTTCCTTAGAGAAAATTCCCCTGGAAGCCCGAATCATTACCCTGGCCGACGCCTTTGACGCCATGATCTCCAACCGCCCTTATCGCCCTGCCCTGACGGTGGAGGAGGCGGAAAGGGAGATCGAGAGGAACACGGGTTCCCAGTTCGACCCCATCCTGGTAAAAAAGTTCCAGCGCCTCATAAAGAAAAAGGACTTTATTCGGACACTCGGCTTCCCCAAGCGGTGACAACATTCTGGGGCTTGCAAAATTGAGCTAAAGGATTAAAATACGAAAAATTTACCCTTATGGAGGTGAAAATAACTTGGGCCAGAAGAAAAAATGCGGCCGCCTTCAGGGGGGTAATATTTCCTTACGAGCCTCTCGAGGCTCTTTTTTTATGCCCTCGGGCTTCAGGGTGAACCCTGGAGGTGAACTTTGAACTCCGTAATTCAGGCGCGGATCGCAAAAAAAGATAACCTCTCTGGGGAGATTTTCCATATGGTTTTGGAAACCGAGATTCCCCTTCAGAGTTTGCCCGGCCAATTCCTCAGGCTTTCTCTACCTGGAATCCTCGATCCCTTCATTCCACGCCCCTTTCTCATTTTCAGGGAGCACGGTCCTGTTGTAGAAATAGTTTTTAACGTGCGCGGAAAGTTCACCCGGATGCTTTCCCAGATGGAACCCGGGCAACCTCTGGAATTACATGGCCCTCTGGGAAAGCCATTTTCCCTCCCAGATGCCGAAAGCTATCTTTTAGTAGGAGGAGGGACAGGAGCAGTTTTCTTCTCCCGCTACCTCCAGGACCTTCAGGAAAAACGGCACCTTTTCCTCCTCGGTTCTCGGAACAGTTCCACTAACTGGTTCTCCCTTTTCTATCCAGCCGAGAGCGTCCTCCTTGTAACTGAGGACGCCTCCGCCGGTTTAAAGGGGACAATTCTGGACCACCTTCCGAAAACAGTGAGGGATTTTAAACCCGCTCTTATTCTGGCAAGCGGCCCCCTTTCCCTGCTTAAGGGAATCGCCTCTCTCCTTGAGGACGACCATACTCCTCTGTGGATAGTGTTAGAGGAGATGATGGGGTGTGGAGTAGGAATTTGCTTGAGCTGCGCCATTACTTTACGCGGGGAAGAGGGCTTGCGTAAAGTTTGTCTCTGCCACGAAGGCCTAGTCTGGAAGGCAAAGGAGGTGATCCTTCCTGAACCTTGAAACTTGCTTGGGAAAATTAATTTTGCCTAATCCGGTGATGGTGGCCTCGGGCACATACGGCTGGGGGGAAGAGGCAGTTTCGCTATTAGACCTCGACCAGCTTGGTGCCTTCGTCACGAAGACTGTCACTTTAAAGCCCCGCCTGGGAAACCCGCCCCCTCGTATCTGGGAAACCCCTGCCGGGCTGCTCAACTCCATTGGCCTCCAGAACGAGGGTTTGAAGGTTTTTTTAAAAAAAGCGCTCCCTATTTTTGAGCGCTTTCGGGTTCCTTTGATTGTCAGTATTGCCGGGGAAAGCGTAGAGGAGTACCTGGCCCTCGCGGAGGCCCTGGGGGACGAGCATAGAGTAAACGCTTTGGAGATCAATGTCTCCTGTCCCAACGTAAAGGAGGGAATGCTTTTTGGAACAAGCCCGCGCTTGACCGCGGAATTGGTGAGGACCTTGCGCCGAGCCACCTCTAAAACCCTGATCGTGAAACTCACCCCGAATACGGGAGAAATTAAAGAGGTAGCGCAGGCCGCAGAAAATGAAGGGGCCGACGCCCTCTCTTTAGTGAACACCTTCTTAGGGATGGCCATTGATCTTCGAACCAGGCGCTCTCGTCTCTCCACCCTTTTTGGGGGCCTCTCGGGGCCAGCTATCAAGCCCCTGGCCCTGCGCTATGTTTTTGAAGTCTATCGCACGGTAAAGGTCCCGATCATCGGGATGGGAGGGATTACGAGCGGCGAGGATGCCCTGGAATTCATCATTGCCGGGGCCTCGGCGATAGCCGTGGGGAGCGCTTCCTTCCGGAGGCCTAATGCCCCACTCCAAGTATTGAGGGAGTTAACCTCGCTTTTTGAGGAATTGGGAGTTAAAAGCCTCAAAGAAATAAAAGGGAGTTTCCAGTATGAATGAGAACTTCGCGGATTTCTTGCTTGATTCTATAAGAAAGAGGGGCTCTGTCCTCTGTCTGGGAATGGATCCAGTCCTGGAGCATTTTCCCCCCGATCTTTCGGGCCTTCCCCCAAAACGGGCCCTTTATAGCTTCGTCATGGAAATTATGGAGAGCGTCCAGGACTTAACCCCGGTAATCAAATTTCAGATTGCCTGCTTCGAGCGCTACGGAAGCGAAGGAATAAGGATTCTGGAAGAGGCATTGAGGAAAGCCCAAAAGAGCGGGATCATTACGATCCTCGATTGCAAACGAGGGGACATTGGCGCCACTTCGGAACAGTATGCCCTGGCCTACTTCTCTCAGCAAGCACCCCTGCCCGCGGATGCAGTCACTTTAAACCCATATCTGGGCCGGGATTCACTGGAGCCCTTCTTCCCCTTCTTCAAATTAAGAAAGGGAGCCTTTGTGCTCCTGCGCACCTCCAATCCCTCCGCCCGCGAAATTCAGGACTTAAAGGTTGAAAGGAGCCCTCTTTATTTGGAAGTGGCCAAACTGGTTAAGGAATGGGGAGAACCGTTCCTCGGGAAATCTGGCTACAGCTCCCTGGGAGCTGTAGTGGGCGCCACTTTTCCCGAAGAGCTTTCTCTGCTTCGAGACCTCTTTCCGGAAATGTTTTTTCTCGTTCCTGGATATGGAGCGCAAGGAGCAACGGAGAAGGAAGTGGCCTCAGCTTTTGACACTCGTGGGGAAGGAGCGATTGCGAACTCCTCCCGCCAGTTAATCTACGCTTACAAGCGCTCCCCTTATTGTGAAATGGGGGTAAAATTCGGGGAGGCAGCGCGCCTGGCATACCTTGATGCTCGAGAAAAATTAAATTTGGCCATTAAAGAAAGGGTGAAAAAATGAATAAGGATGAACTTTTAGAAACGCTCTATCGCACAGGGGCACTGCAACAGGGGCACTTTTTGCTTTCCTCTGGATTGCATTCCGATCGCTACGTGCAGTGTGCCCTGCTCCTCCAGTATCCCGGCATTTCCTCCAGGGTTGGGGAAGAGCTGGCAGAACTTTTTTCTGACCTCCAGGTAGAGACGGTCATTGGACCGGCAATGGGTGGAATTATTATCGTTTACGAGGTGGCCAGGCACTTGAAGAAAAGGGCGATCTTCACCGAAAGGGAGCAGGGGAAGATGGTCTTGAGAAGGGGGTTCTCTCTGGAGCCCGAGGAACCGGTGCTCGTGATTGAGGACGTAATCACCACTGGCGGATCGGTTCTCGAGGTGATTGACGTCTGTCACGCTTTCCGGGCAAAAGTTATGGGGGTCGGTTCCATTATCGACCGCAGCATCAAATCATTGGATCTGGGAGTCCCCCTGAAATCGCTTTTAAGGCTGGAAATCCAGACCTGGAAAAGGGAAGAGTGCCCCTTATGCCAGCAGGGGATTAAGCTGGTAAAACCAGGAAGTCGGGAAATCCCTCTTTCCTTCTGAGCCCTTCAGGACTATCTCTTCCCGGAAGGGAAATCGTTCACCTTATCCGGGGGACGGAGCTCGATAATGAAGGCAGCATCCTTGCTCCTTCTTAAAAGCGGAGGGGCGTGTTAAAATTTAAATGATGAGAGCGAGGGCTTTCCAGAATATTTTTGCTCTTTTTATCCTGGCTGGAGCTCTGGTTTTTGGCTTCCTGCCAAGAAGCGACCTTTATCCTATAAAGGTGGACATTTACATTCAGGGTGACACTTTCACCTTCCGAGAGATCGAGAGCGATTTCGAGGAGGGGGTCCGTGCCCTGGACATCGTCGTGGATAACAGCTTTTCGGCCTCGGCCTTTTACGGGGATCTGCTCCTCACGCCAGGCCAACACTACCTCGTCTTTCGTTACAAGTACCGGGGGGAACTTCTGGATAGCCGTGATTTGAACTTAGAGCCTTCCGGACATAGCGCCATCAGGGTTGACCTCAACCGCACGAGTATTCTCAACGTGGAGGCGAAATAGCATGGTGCTTCCCATCTATGATTTAAACAGAAGAAGGTCCTTTCCCTTTATCACTCTGACGCTGATTGCCTCTTGCGTAATAGTTTTTATCTACCAGCTCACCCTGGGGCTCTCTTCTGAGGAGGGCAACCGTTTTGTGGCGCTCTACGGGGCGGTCCCCGCATTGATCCTTCAGGGACAGAACATCTCCTCCATCTTCAGCTCCATGTTCCTGCACGGTGGCTGGCTCCATCTGATCGGAAATATGTTTTTCCTCTGGGTTTTTGGCGACAACGTGGAAGATTTCCTGGGACCTGTGCGCTACACCCTTTTCTACTTGCTCTCTGGAGTTGCTGCAGCCTACAGCTACGTTCTCTTCTCAGGGAACTACCCCTATACACCCATGATTGGAGCCTCTGGGGCGATATCCGGGGTCATGGGAGCTTACATTTATTTCTTCCCCAGAGCACCGATAATCACGCTGATTCCCCTGGGAATTTTCTCAAGGGTGATCCCCCTTCCCGCCTGGATCTACCTCTTAATCTGGTTTGGTTCCCAATTTCTCATCGCCCCCTCTGAGGGGGTGGCCGTTCAGGCTCACATTGGCGGATTCCTCGCGGGAGTGGCCCTGGCAATCATCTTCAGCTTGGGAAAGAGGCCCAGACCTGCAAGGCCCACCCCGATCACCTACGAATCCCCTTATTAAATGGGGTCAGGTCTTGCAATCACACATTTGCTCTTTATGGCATTCTATGCGCCCCAGGGAGATGTCTTCAGCCCTCGCTTCGAGATTGAAGATTTCGCAGCAAAAATTGCTGCAGCGGTCCTCCCTGTAGCTATTTGTTGATGCTTGGCTAATTGAGAGTTCCAAACAAGAAAGTCATCCCAAATAAAGAAATCTCCCTAGCCCCAAAAAGGCAACAGGAGCCATTAAAATGAAAATGTTGCATTGCAAGACCTGACCCCGGAGCTTGACAGGGGCATGCGATAAACCTATGCTATTTTTGCACTTCAAAAAAGGGGGTAAGTGGAACAAATGAGAGGGAAGTGGAAAATTTTACTGGTTTTGGTTTCTCTCCTCGCTATTACAGCTATGATCGCCAGTTGTGCTGCTCCTACGCCAAGCCCTACACCCACCGCGACTTCTCCTACACCCACACCGACTTCTCCACCACCAGAAGTTAATGCGCTTACGGTCTATCACTGGTGGACATCGGGCGGAGAGAAAGCGGCAATTGATGCCCTTGTTAAAGTTTTCGCCACTCAGTATCCCGACGTAGCAATTATGCAGACTCCTGTAACAGGGGGCGCAGGCTTTACCATGATGGGCATCATTAAGACCCTGGTCTTAGCAGGGGATGCTCCAGATGCTTTTCAGATGCATGCTGGATACGAGGGCAAGCCCTATTTCGACGCCGGCCTTCTTGACCCCATAGATGATCTCTGGAAAGAAGAGGGCCTGGAAGCCGTAATACCTGAAGTGGTCAGGCACATGTGCCAGTTCGATGGGCATTATTACTCTGTGCCCGTGAACATTCACAGGGTAAACGTCGTCTGGTACAACAAATCCCTTCTGGATAAAAACGGGATTGACCCCACCACTTTAACCACCTGGGACGCCTTCTTTGCTGCCTGCGACAAGCTAAAAGCTGCAGGCGTCCAGTATCCCATTCAAATGGGTGAAGCCTGGACGGCCGCTCACGCTTTTGAACAAATTGTGGCCAGCATGGGCATAGATTTCTACCAGGATTGGATCAACGGCAAGATAACCGCTGCGGATGATCCCAAGCTGACGCAGGCTCTGGAAATCTTCAAAAAGTACCTGGGCTACGTTAACCCCGATCATGCTGCTTTAACCTGGGATGACGCTACAAAGAGGATCATCACCGGGGAAGGCGCCTTCAACATTATGGGTGACTGGGCCAACGGAGAATTTTATGTTGCCAAGATGACGTACGGCGAAGATTACGGAACATTCGCGGTGCCCGGAACTGAGGGGATGTACGGCCTCTGCATCGATGTTTTCCAGCATCCCAAGGGGGTAAAGCACCCCACCAACTCCCTGCGATGGCTTAAGGTAGTAGCCTCCAAGGAGGGGCAGGACGCCTTTAACCCGATCAAGGGTTCCATCGCTGCCCGGACAGATGCCGATATCTCTAAGTACGGTCCTTACCAGCAATCCGCTATTGCGGACTTCAAAGTAGCCAAATACATGTTTCCCAGCGTGGTCCACGGGAGCGGAGCCCCAGAGTCCTTCAAGGTTAAGCTGTCCGACACCATCTCCGGGTTTACCACCGACTTAGACGTGAATAAGGCAGCACAGGCCCTGACAAGCTATACCAAGGAGATCTCCGGCGAATACACCATCCAGTGGTCAATTAAATAGGTGAAGGTTTCCGAAGGAGGGGGGAGTACTCCCCCCTCCTTTTTTTCTAAAGATGACGGTTTCCTGGAAGGCTTTCAAAGATAGAATATTAACGATAACCCTTTTCCTGCCTGCCCTAGTCCTTGTAGGGTATTTTGTCTACTTCAGTATAGGCTGGAATATAGTTGTTTCTCTTTCAGACTGGAAGGGCCTTGTCCCCAGTTACCGCATTGTGGGTTTTTCTCAATACCTCAAACTTATAAGTGACCCGGTATTTCTCATCTCGCTGAAGAATAATCTGATTTTAATGGCCCTTTTCGTTCCCGGAAGCCTTATTCTGGGGCTGTTCCTGGCCATTCTTCTCGATCAAAAGGTAAGGTTTGAGGGAAGCTTCAGAGCCATTTACTTACTTCCTTTCACCCTCTCCTTCGTGATTACCGGTTATCTCTGGCGCTGGATGTATAACCCGACTATAGGGGTGATCAATACGATTCTGGATAAAACCGGGCTGGGTTTTTTAAAGAGCGGGTGGATCACTGACCCCAACATCGCACTTTATTGCGTAGTTCTCGCTCTGATCTGGCAATTCGCGGGATATACGATGCTCATTTTTCTCGCGGGGATCCGGTCCATTCCTGAATCGCACATTATGGCTGCCCAGGTTGACGGGGCCTCGGGAATTTACCTGTATAGAAGAATCATCATCCCTCAAATTAAATTCTCCTTCTTCACGGCTTTCGTAATCCTTATGGTTTTTGCCCTGAAAGCCTTTGACTTCATTTATATTCTTACTTCCGGTGGTCCCGGCTATGCCACGGAAATTCTCCCCCTGACTATGTACAAGGAAAGCTTCGCTATGACGCACTTTGCCTACGGATCGGCCATCGCCTCCCTCTTGTTCTTTCTGGTGATGATGATCGTGGTCCCTTACCTTTTGCGCACCTATTGGAGAAAAGAGAAATGACTCGCCCCCGGATCAGTCGCTTTTTCCTGTACCTGATTCTGATTTTCTTCGTCATCCTCTTCCTTCTCCCCTTGTGGAGCGCTCTGATGACCGCCCTGAAAACCGAGCAGGACCTGATCTATACCACTCCTATAGAACCACCCAAGGATCCCACCCTGGAGCCCCTGAAAACCACACTGTCCATAATGGGTCGGCCTCTTTTAAACAGCTTGACCTTCACCCTGGGAGCAACTCTCCTTTCTTGCCTTTTTGGTTCTATTGCAGGATACGTTTTGACCAAAATCGGGTTCCCGGGTTCCGGTATTATTTTTGCTTTGATCATTCTGGGCATTTTTATCCCCTATCAGGCAGTCCTTGTGCCTTTAGTGTTGACTATGGTCAGGCTCGGCCTCTACAACACCATATGGGGACTGATTTTGACCCATACAGCCTACGGGATACCAATTTGCACCTTGCTTTTCCGGTCCTTTTATGAGGATATTCCCGACAGCCTGGTTCGAGCCGCACAAATAGACGGGGCCGGCACCTGGACTATATACAGGCGAGTGATACTTCCCCTATCCTGGCTTCCTTTCGCAGTGGCTGCGGTTTTCCAATTCACTTCTATCTGGAACGACCTGTTAATTGGACTGGTCCTTTCCCGTGGGGTTGAGGCTATGCCCGCATCTGTGGCCTTAGCGAATCTCAAAGGTGGCTTTGTCGCTCTCTGGAATTTACAGATGGCAGGCACGCTCTGGTATGCTCTACCCGCTTTGATTGTTTATTTCGTTTTAGGAAAATATTTGATAAAGGGATATATGGCTGGAGCGATTAAGGGCTAATGGGGTCTACCATAGGATTTAATTATATGAAAGACCAGCCTAAAGATGATAGAATGGCTTTGGCGGGGGTGTGGCTCTTGGGGTCAGCTGGTCCTTTGTGGGACGTGGCTTGGCCTGAAATGCCGCCCCCGCCATCTTCTTCATCTAGGAACATCCACCGG